>Ga0209096_1000199_pt1 | contig 86691 bp, 73 predicted proteins | sample AD_UKC034_MetaG_FD_184407 | JGI IMG/M metagenome (GOLD analysis project Ga0209096, IMG submission 184407) | Active sludge microbial communities of municipal wastewater-treating anaerobic digesters from USA - AD_UKC034_MetaG (SPAdes) (version 2) | ecosystem: Engineered > Bioreactor > Anaerobic >... | reverse complement strand
TGGTACTTGTTCCTTTCAAACTCAAGCTTTCGGGCAGCCTGACACTCTTTGTTACTGCAATACCGCTGCCTGAGATGTTTTAGCTTTCTGTTGGCAACGGTTTCTCTCCCGCAATGCCTGCATATAAAAGTGCGCATGGACGTGTTTTTTTACGTCTACGCATTTTCTCCACTTTTGGTGGCAGCATTTTATTTCAGGAAGTGGTACCGGTTTGGTTCAGGGCGGAAACCTTCAACTCGTATGAAGGCTGGCAAAAGGCCGGAAAGGTCGTAAAGAAAAACTCAAGACCTTTTCTGGTCTGGGGTCGCCCGGTCGAAAGAACGGACGAATACGGAAAGTCCTATTCCTACTTTTCGGTCCGTTACCTGTACTCCAATGCCCAGGTGGCAGATCAGAAACAGTCCTGACACCTCGCCCTTTCGTGGTGCGGCCTTCGGGCCGCACCTTTTTTTGTTCACAAATCTGATTACCAAATCATTATATATCAATTCGATGATGATTGTTTTAATGTCATCCCTAACGGGATTCTGTAATTTTTGTCGGTTCCCTTTGCTACCAATATATCGTCCCTACGGGACTTGGCCAGTGGGATGGAATAGACCCTTCCATGCTTCTAGAAACATTTTGTATTTAACTTCAGGGCGCAGTTCAGGGCAGCGAAGCCCTGGTGGTACCAAATACCCGGAGCCATGCGACGGGGATTTGGCAGGGTGAGCTGCCCGGTCCCGACACCGCCAGGTGTCGGGAGAACCTCGCCCTGAAAAAGACTTTTTTGTTACTTTTTTGGTCTCAAAAAAGTAAAAGAATTAAAGTGCCGCCATGCGGCCGGGGAGCAGATCGAACATCCATTACCGCCTGTCCCGCCGAAAGGCGGGAATTGCAGAGGTAGAAATTGAGGTGAAAGGAGAGGTAGATTTACCAAAGGATCGGCGAAATAATGCTGATAGCATATTTCCTTGTAAATCTTAATTTACTCCTATATGCTAATGCATATATTTTCTTAAATTTTCATTCAACTATATTTAATTGCATATAATTTAGTATATTTGCGCATTATTATATTCAAAAACATATAATGAAACAGTTAGCAGAATTTGTCAAAGAACGTAGAAGAGAAGTAAATCTTACTCAGGGAGAATTCGCTGAACGTGCGGGTGTTGCACTAACAGTAATACGTAAAATAGAACAAGGAAAAACAAACCTGAATATGGATAAGGTAAATCTGGTTCTTCGCATGTTCGGACATGAGTTAGCGCCAGTAAACAGTAAAGATCTTAAGAAATGAGACAAGGAAAGGTGTTTTATAAAGACCATTTTGCAGGTGTGATTACTGAAACAAACGATGGTGAATACGTATTTCAATATGATGATCACTACGTGAAAGATTATCCGGATGAATTCATCACATTTACAATGCCGGTTGCAAATCGACCATACATTGACAAAAGACTCCACCCATTTTTTGAAGGACTGATCCCTGAAGGATGGTTGCTGGATATTGCTTCCGCACACTGGAAGATCAATAAAAACGACCGGATGGGATTATTACTGGCGTGTTGTCAGGATTGTATCGGAGCTGTGAGCATTAAACCTAAAACAGAAGGAGATGGCGAATAGATGTTTGTATTGTTATGAGTCCGTTGAAGAAGGGCGTGACTTCCATGAAAATTGTTCATTGGAATTCTTTGGATCATCGACACCTCCGGAATTGGGATATTCTCTGAGTGAAATGGATGAATTGGCAAAGAATGTCGTAGAACGCAGCGTAGCTGTACCTGGAGTTCAACCAAAATTATCATTATCATTAGTCAGGAAAACCAAAGAAACTGCTGATACACGGTTGACAATAGTTGGTGCATTAGGAGGACTCTATATTTTCAAACCTCCATCTGACCAATATCCCGAAATGCCCCAAAACGAACATGTGACCATGCGTATTGCTGAAAGCTTCGGAATCAGAGTAGTACCTTCATCCTTAATCCGATTGTCTTCCGGCGAGCTATGCTATATCACAAAGCGAGTCGACCGAACAGAAACTGGTGAGAAGATCCATATGATCGATATGTTTCAAATCACTGAAGCGTTTGATAAGTATAAAAGTTCCATGGAGAAAGTTGGGAAAGCTATCGGTATTTATTCCAGCAACACATTACTTGATAAGGTATTCTACTTTGAATTAGTTCTTTTCTCCTTTCTCACAGGTAACAATGATATGCATCTGAAGAACTTTTCGATGATTGAAAGTCCTTCAGGTTGGGTACTGGCACCTGCTTATGATTTATTAAATGTTGCAATCGTATTGCCGGAAGATAAGGAGGAACTTGCTCTGACATTGGTTGGGAAAAAAAAGAAGTTGAAACGAGAACACTTCGAACAATTAGGCGAGGATTTGGAGCTTACGGGAAAACAGATCAAAGGAGCATTTCGAAGGATGATCAAATACAAGCCAAGTGCATTTAGATGGATTGATCGTTCATTCCTGTCTGATGACATGAAAACTGCCTATAATGAGGTTCTTGACTCAAGGTATAGACAATTAGGACTGATTGAATAACGGCACACTATAATACGGCAGTAAATGTATTTTATTGCCGGTAAATTGATTTCATAATATGTCGCACCTACAGTGTATTAAACTTCAGGGCGCAGTTCAGGGCAGCGAAGCCCTGGTGGTACCAAATACCCGGAGCTATGCGACGGGGATTTGGCAGGGTGAGCTGCCCGGTCCCGACACCGCCAGGTGTCGGGAGAACCTCGCCCTGAAAAAGACTTTTTTGTTTACTTTTTTGGTCACAAAAAAGTAAAAGAAATTTATGCGGCCCTGCGGCCGGGGAGCAGAAAAAGAGTCATACTTTAGATAATATTACCTTTAGCAGAAGAATAAAAAGTACATTAAAATTATTTATGAGAGGAAAATTTTGCGAAAAGTACCGGAAAGTGGTACCGATCGCAAAAAATTACTTTCTTTAAACCAACGTTTGGTTTAAAATCAGTTTCGAAATTTCAATAAAAACTTTAAACCATATTTAAACCGCAGGTAAACTGCATATGTTTTTAGAAAATAAAAAACCCTGAAATCTTTAGTATTTCAGGGTTTCAGGGGGTGGGGTATACAGGGATCGAACCTGTGACTTCATGTCTGTGAAACATGCGCTCTGAACCGGCTGAGCTAATACCCCGAGGCGGGTGTGCGTGTCAGTGTGGGTGTGAGTTTGGGGGCAAAAGTACGAAGTTTTAGTAAAATGGCATTGTTGGAGCAAAAATAATAATTTTGCAGCCGATTCGAAAATCCAATGCTGTATTTGAGGTCTATGCGATCAAAACCAACAGAAAAGCAAAGCCATCCATTTATGAAAACTGTGAGCTACTCCGGACTTGCTCTGGCCACTGTGATCCTGGTTTCCCTTTTGCCGGCCTGCAAACAAAAGCCGGTCACAACTGCCGGAAAGAATGAAAGCTTTAAAAACAAGATAAACCTCCGGAGCATCGACAGTGTTTTTGATTTTTCTGTCCGGAACAATGACATTCCGGGTGGTGTGATGCTTGTTGCAAAGCAAGGTGAGATCGTTTACTGGAATTCATTTGGTTACAGGGATAAGGAAGCTCAGGAGCCGATGCAGAACAATGATATTTTCAGGCAGACTTTTATGACCATACCCGTTACCACTGTTGCTTTAATGATCCTGTACGATGAGGGCAGGTTTTCGATGGACGACCCGGTTTCGAAATATATTCCGGAGTTTTCCGATCCAATGGTGATGAAACTGTCGACGGAGGTTGATGCAGGCGGGGTACCCTCATCCTATACCCTGGAACCGGCAACTCAGGAGATCACCATCCGGCATTTGTTGAACCAGACGTCGGGATTGACCTATGATTTTTATAACCAGCCCTTTATCTCCGATCTTTACCGTAAGGCGGGGATGTCCAATGGCTTGATCCAGACACAGGGTACCATTGGCGATATGGTTAAAAAACTTGCCGGACTTCCGCTGTATTTTAATCCGGGCGAACGCTGGCACCTGGGGATGAATGCCGATGTAGTGGGCTACCTGGTGGAACTCCTTGCAGGGCAAACCTTTGAAACATTTCTGTCCCAACGTATCTGCGAACCACTGGGGATGCACGACACCTATTTTTTCGTTCCCGCCGAAAAAGCGGAAAGGATTGCCTCACTCTATCACCCGCAGACTGACGTTTCCCTTTACAAATATGCACCCGAGGACCAAAATTTCCAGGGATTAACCTTTACACCCGTGTTAAATCCTGATGGACCGCTGACCTATTTTTCCGGTGGAGCGGGACTGTATTCGACCGCCTTTGATTATTGGCGTTTTTTACAGATGTTGCTCAACCAGGGTGAGCTTGATGGCGTTCGCATTCTGAAATCCGAAACGGTTGAGATGATAACCACCCATCAGTTGGGAGACATGGAATTTTTTGCTCCCGGTATTTCGTATGGCTTTGGCTTTTACGTCCAGACCCAGCCCATTGAAGGGATGAAAGGATCCTCTGCCGGCTCGTTCAGCTGGAGTGGCATTTTCAATACATCCTGCATGGTTGATCCTCCCCTGCAGATGATCTATGTGGTGATGTGCCAGCATTTCCCAATCGGTAATTTTGAGGTGAGGGACAAAGTGGACAGGTTCATTTATCATGATATTCTGCCATAGGGCTGAAACGATCCGGTTTGAAGCTATCAGAGGGAATCATCCGCCAGATAAGAGCATACCCGGCAAATAAAAGAATGCAATGAAGGTGAAACGCTCAAACGATGAAGGGGCTGTCGCCGGTTGCTCGGCAGCCCCTTCATCGTTTCGTGGGAGTTAGTGGATTCGAACCACTGACCTTCTGCTTGTAAGGCAGACGCTCTGAACCGACTGAGCTAAACTCCCGGAAGTGCGTTTGGGTGTGCAGGTGTTGAGAATTGGGCTGCAAAATTATACATTTTCCGCAATGTTGTACCAATGGATGGATTAATTTGGCAGGGAAAGTTTGATGTGAAAAAAATCCAATGCAAACCCACCCACCGAAATTACTTCATCAGTGGTACACGAACAGGAAGACTGCCTGGCTCACCAGAAACAGTCCATTCAAGGCGGTTAACGATTATCTATAGCGTAATCACCTCGAAGGTGATCTTGGCATTCACCCGGTACTCGGCGACCTCATTGTTTTTGACCACCACGCTCATCTCCTGGATGTAGACCGAACGGATTTCCTTGACCGTCTGTGCGGCTATTTTTACCGCCTGCTTTGTCGCATCTTCCCAGCTTTCTTTCGAGGATGCCAGCACTTCAATGACTTTTAATATGGCCATGTCGTATATTTTAGGTTAGTATCATTTCTTCCGTCCAATCGCGGACCAGTACAAAGTTATAAAAAACAGTTGTGTAATTAAAATAATTTAATTTCACCGGTACTTTCTTTGACTGCCTGAATACTTCAGTAAACCGATAAGCTCACTTAAACGAATCCCGGAGTCCTTTCAGAGGGGCCTGGCCAGGAAATAGATCTTCGCTGCTTTTGTCACGATCTCAATCTTATCAAGGCAGTCAAACGTGTCGGCTCCAATCGTGATCACCCCGTGCTTGGACCAAAGGATCAGGTCGTGCTGTTGCAGTGATGCGACCGTGGCCCTGGCAATCTCGCAGGATCCGGGTTGCAGATAGGGGACAAGCCCAACCCCTCTGGGAAGCAACGTGTTCATTTCCAGGAGAGCGGATCCAAGGACCTGGTTCAGAACGGTTTCACTGTTGATCTTCTGGTCCAGGGTGAGCGCAATCAGTTCATTGACATGGGTATGCAGGATGGCTTGTTCCTGCCTTCCGGCGGATATCAGGGATTCATGAATGGCCAGATGCGTGCAGAATTCAGAAGTGGGTCTTAAGGAAGTGTCAATCTCCTGTCGGATGGGAAGGTGAATATAGGATGCACCGTCATCCGATATTCTGATCAGCAAAAGGTTCATGAGCGGCTGCCTGGCGAGATTACGCATACGGGTAGTGGCACTGCTGATCAGGAAATCGTGCCCGGCAAGGGCTTTGTAAGCTCCCGGCAAGGGGTAGGCGACAAATGAAGACAGCGGTTTTTCAGGTTCTGTACCCGGGCTTCCGGTGACATTAACGGAAACATTGCCTGCCTTGCCCTCAGCCCAGCCTCTTTCTTCGAGAACAAGGGCGATCGCTGCGATATCTTCCAGTACTTTTCTCATGGCACCTCTTATTCATTTCTTAAGTGAAACAGTTGTCATCTCATTGTTTTGGCCGGTATTCTTTCAGATTGGCAGGAAGAAAAACCTGGATGAGTGATCTAAATTTTGTGTGAAATTATTCATTTCCTGCATAAGGTCATCCGATGATTTTGAAATTTGCTGATGTTCCTGAAAAATTTATCCTTCGTTTGAACCAGAGAAGACAGGGGAATGCTATAAATTTGCTTTTTGTGCTGCTGCAACATAACGACCTGATTGAAAATTTCAAACCGACATACGATCCTGTTCCTTGTCTCGCTGGCTCTGTTTCTTTCTTCCTGTGGTCCATCACGCCTTACCCTTGAAGGCGTCAGGCTGAAGAAGAACATTATAAAAACTGACGACCGTAAGATTGAAGCAGGAGCCCTGACAGGATATCTTCAACAAACTCCGAACAAGAAGTTCCTGGGATTGAATCTCTATTCCTGGATTTACAAGCAGTCATACAAAGGAGAAGAAAAAAAGTACAAAGACTGGTTTCGCAGAAAATTTGGTGAAAAGCCTGTCATCATTGACCCGGGAAGAATTGATGCTTCCGCTAGGGATATGAAGCTGTATCTTAACAATATAGGATATTTCGAGTCCCTTATTGAAACAAGGGTTGATTCTGTTCGCAAGAAAAAGGCCAATGTTCGCTTTACCATCACTGCCGGCAAACCCTATACGCTGAGGAATGTAAGCTATCAGATCAGGGATGACACCCTTGCAAACCTGGTCGACCATATCCTTCCACAGAGCCTTCTAAAAGCAGGTTTCAACTACAATGCTTATACGCTGGATGATGAGCGTTCCCGTATCACGGAGATGTTGAGGAACAGTGGCTATTATTATTTTTCAAAGGATTTCATCCGCTACCAGATCGACAGCACTTTGAACAGCCACCAGATGGACATTGAGATGCTGGTCGATAATAATCGCCGGATATTTCCGGGTACCCTCGACTCGGTGGTGGAGTCGAACCATAAACGATACCGGATCAACCAGGTCTTCATCGAGCCACATTTTGATCCATTGAGGCCTTTGAGTACTGACCAGGATACCCTGGTGTATTATCAGCTCGCGGGAAAACACAGGGATACCGTTGACAGGTATTTATTCGTCTATCCGGGTTTTTCTAAAATCAAACCACCTGTCCTTGCCCAATCGGTTTATTTCGAATCCGGTAAATTTTACCGGCTTAAAGATGTCATGCAAACCAATAGCCAGCTATCGCGCATGGCGATCAACAGGCTTGTCAACATTTCATTTACCGAAGCCTTAAACCCCGCAATCAATCTGCCGCCTGATCAAGCATTTCTGGATACAAGGATAATGATAACGAATGCTCCTGTCAATAGTTTTTCGGTTGAAACGGATGTAACGAATTCAGCCGGAAATCCTGGTATTGCGGGAAGCCTGGTTGTGCAGAACAAAAACTTGTTCAGGGGTGCCGAGTTGTTTCGCATCAGGCTCCGCGGAGCCACTGAACTGCAACGGTCGGCCAAGGAAGCCGAAAAGCAGTTCCTGTTTTTCAATACGGTGGAAGCCGGCGTGGAAGTAAGCCTTCATATCCCAAAGTTCCTGATCCCGTTTTCGCAGACGAGGTTCCCAAAATATTTCCGGCCGAGGACCAGTTTCAGCCTGAGCTATCTTTACCAGCTCGAACCGGATTATGTCAGGCACCTTACCAACGGCTCTTTTGGCTATAACTGGGATCCCGACCAGAAGAAGCATCACGATATCTTTCCCCTGGGACTGACCTCCGTGAAAATCTTTCCGGATGATTCATCCGATTTCTATAAATATGTGCGCGAAACCAATGATCCCTGGCTCAAGGAACAATATTCGGATCACTTTATCATTTCCTCCAGATACAATTATATTTTCAGCAATCAGCAGCTGAACCGGAACATCGATTTCATTTACCTGAATTACCAGGTGGAAACGGGCGGCAACCTGATCCAACTGATCAAACAAGCGACCGGTGCTCCAACGGAGGATGGCAAGTACACAATCTTTAAAATGCCCTATGCCCAGTACCTGCGACAGGAAATTGATTTTCGGTTTTACCATTATAACTTATCTGAAAATACGCTGGTCTTAAGAGGCTACGCGGGCATTGGTATACCCTATGGTAATTCAAAAGCAATGCCTTATGAACGTGCTTTTCCGGCAGGAGGGTCCAACGATCTGAGGGGATGGATTTTCAGGCGTCTGGGACCCGGCAGTTATGCCACTGACACGATCGACTTTGACCGGACCGGGGATATCAAGCTGATGGGTAACGTGGAATACCGTTTTCCCATTTATAAAATATTCAAGGGTGCGGTGTTCTCGGATTTTGGCAACATATGGCTTTTAAGGGAAAGCGAACAGTTCCCCGGCGGTGAGTTCAGTTTCAACCGTTTTTACAAGGAAATTGCGATCGATGCCGGCCTGGGATTTCGCTTTGATTTCGATTTCTTTATCATTAGGCTCGACGTTGCAACCCAGATCAGGGATCCTTATATGCCTGCCGGAGAAAGGTGGATTTTCAATCCGACGATGAAGTCCAATGTTGTATGGAATCTTGGCATCGGTTATCCATTTTGATTTTCTTATATTGAACTCTACATATTTCATTCTTCATACGCACTATTTCTCATAATTCTCCGATGCAGCCTGCCCGTATAAGCGACTTTCTTCTGTCACAATTTCCTTATGAACCTACCACGGGGCAAAGGATGCTCATCGGCCGGCTGGCGGATTTTTTATCCAGTGAAAAGGATGACAGCCTGTTTATGCTGAAAGGGTATGCCGGCACGGGTAAAACAACGATCGTCAGCGCGCTGGTGAAAATTCTCCCGCTTCTGGGAAGACGATCCGTGCTGCTTGCTCCAACCGGAAGAGCGGCCAAAGTGCTGGCCGGGTATTCGAGCCATCAGGCATTTACTATTCACAGAAAAATCTACTTCGCCCGGACAACCTCCGACGGAAACCTTGCCCTGACTCTTCAGGAGAATCATCATCGCCATACCTATTTCATTGTCGACGAGGCATCAATGATTCAAAATATTGAAACGACAGGTGAAGCCAACTTGTTTGCCTATCGCAATCTTCTTGATGACCTGTTTTTTTATGTCGGTAACGGTGAAAACTGCCGTCTGATCCTTGTGGGTGACATTGCCCAGCTGCCGCCGGTGGGTCAACCGGTCAGCCAGGCGCTGGATACGGAATTCCTTGAACAGAAGTATCAAAAAAAGGTCGAATTGTATGAACTGACTGAAGTTGTGAGGCAATCCAGGGATTCAGGCATTTTGGCCAATGCCACCCATCTCAGGAAGAAGATTGCATCGAATTCTCCTGTAACACCTCTTTTCCTTCCCGGTGATTTCAGCGATATCAAACGCGTGAATGCAGTTGAGATGGAAGAGCTGATCCAGGATGCCTACGCAAATGATGGTCAGGCAGATACCGTGGTCATTACAAGGACCAATAAGCGGGCAAACATCTACAACCAGGAAATCCGGCGCAGAATCCTGTATCTCGACAGCGAACTAACGGCTGGTGAATTACTGATGGTGGTCAGGAATAATTATTTCTGGTTGCCACAGGACAGCGAGTCTGGATTCATCGCCAACGGCGACATCATTGAAGTCCTCAGGATCAAAAATATACACGAGATGTATGCTCACCGGTTCGCCGATGTGGTGGTTCGGATGATCGATTACCCTGACCAGAAGGAATTTGAAACGAAGCTCCTGCTGGACACCCTTTATGTGGAAACCGCTTCATTGTCGTATCAGGAAGGAGCGAAAATCTTCCAGGCCATCATGGAAGATTACTCCGATGTTCCGCACAGGAAAAAACGGCTCGAAAAAATCAGGAATGATCCCTATTACAATGCGCTGCAGGTTAAATACGCTTACGCGCTGACCTGTCATAAAACGCAGGGAGGGCAATGGAAGACGGTATTTGTGGACCAGGGGTACCTCAGGGATGAGATGATGGATGTTGAATACCTTAAGTGGCTGTATACAGCAGTGACCAGGGCTACGGAAACAGTTTATCTGGTGGGGTTTGAGGGGAGGTTTTTTGGGTAGGGGGGGTAGAGAGGCACAGAGGCACAAAGGCACAAAGGCACAAAGGCACAAAGGCACAAAGGCACAAAGGCACAAAGGCACAGAGGCACAGAGGCACAAAGGCACAAAGGCACAAAGGCACAGAGGCACAAAGGCACAAAGGCATAAAGGCATAAGGTATAATTGGGGAGGGGGAGAGTTTTTGGGGGGGTGGAAGTGGGAGGAGGGGGATCAGGAAGTGTGGCGGTGGAAGAGCGAGGCGATAGCGAAGGCGGCGACGGCTTCTTCGTGGCCGATGGGGCCCAGGCCTTCGTTCGTTTTGGCTTTGATCGCTATGTTTTTCTCTTCAGTTCCCAGGATTTCAGCCAGAACCGTTTTCATTGCAGGGATGTGCGGTTGCAGTTTTGGCTTTTCCAGGACAATGGTCGCATCAAGGTTGACCAGCTGATAGCCTTGTTCACGGACAAGTTCCAGGGTACGCCTGAGAAGGATTTTACTGTCGATCCCTTTGAATTCAGGGGCTGTGTCAGGAAAATGGTAACCAATGTCGCGCAGGCCGGCAGCTCCCAGGAGAGCATCGCAGATGGCATGGATCAGCACATCAGCGTCGGAATGACCTTCACTGCCTTTCGGATGGGGAATCAACGTGCCGCCCAGGATCAGTGCACGACCCCCGGTAAGCCGGTGTATGTCATAGCCAAAACCTGTGCGGTAATCACTCGGTGATGAATTCTTCATCCGTTTTTCTGGAAAAAGCATCAAAGTCGAACGAAAGCGTGAAGCGAAGTGTGTTTTCCAGTGGATTTTTCTGGTCAGTGGGAATCAGATAGGAGAAATCCAGGCCAAAGACGTTGTACCGTAAACCGGCACCCAGGGTAAAGAATTTCCTGTTGCCTTTGGTTTTATCTTCATAAAAGAACCCTGCACGGATGGCAAATTGTTGATCGTACCAGTATTCGGTGCCCAGACAGAAGCTGAATTCCCTGATTTCTTCCTCAAATCCGCCTGGTGCATCATAGAACGAGTGAACGATGCCTGTAACCACACCAACTTCCGGGTCCATTCCTGCAATGATGGTCGTACCATCCACCGAATCATAGATAGGAGGCGTAGGTACCAGAAGCTTATTTACGTCAACCATGAAGGTAAACCGGTTATATTCATTGAAATCCATCGTCAATGACGGGCCGAACCGGAGGTTGGTCGGAATGAAATCCTTTTCCGTATTGCTTTCACTGTAGGAGATCTTTGCACCGATGTTGGAAATGTTGAATCCAAGGTTGATCCAGGATTTATCCAGGTTTTTCAGGTTGATTTCTTTTTTGTAATAGAATGCTACATCGGTGGCAACAGAATGACCGGCGTGGGTGGAGGCCCCTGCAACCGGTATCCCCTGGGTCAGGTTGGAATAGATGTACCGGGCTGATACGGCACCCGACCAGGTTGGACCCAGCTTACGGGCATAGGTGGCATCAATGCTGAATTCGTTGGGTTTGTAGTTGCCGATCACTTCCCCGACGATATCCGTAAAGGTGATATCACCCAGTGAAAAATACAGCAGGGTGGCTCCAATGGTCTGTTTGTCGTCGATGCGTTTGTAGCCGGCCAGGTATGCCAGGTTGATATCACTCACCAGCGCTCTCAGCCAGGGACTGTAAGAAATGGCGAATCCCATGTCTTTTTCAATGAAAGCATATTTGGCCGGATTAAAATGCATGGACGACGCATCCGGGGTACTGGTCACGCCCGCATCACCCATGCCACCCGAACGTGCGTCAGGTGCTATCAATAAAAAGGGAACAGCAGTGGTTATGGTATTTAATTCCTGACCGGTATATATATACTCCTGAGCTCCCGCCCAAAAAGGGAGAATAAGGAATCCTGCCATACCGATCAAACTGATTTTCAGTCTAGTGTGCTGCATAAAGTGATTAGAATTTTGCGACGGCAAAGATATAAATTAATTCGTTTCAAACGTTATAATTATCGCGGTTATTGCTCAGTCGAGAACAATAAGTTTTCCGGATAACCGGTTCAAGGAGCTTTTATTGTTGTCAATGACCAGGTAATAGATGTACACACCGGGTTTCACTCTTGACCCGCTGCCGGTTCTACCATCCCAGAGGAGTGTGGATGCCTTGTATTCGTCGGTCGTGATCTGCATGGGGCCGATCTTGCTGATCAGGCTGCCATCGACGGCATAGATCCAGACCTCTGCATTCAGGATTTCGTTGAACTGGTTGTGAACAAAGGAAAAATAAGTGACGTCCCTGAAGGGGTTGGGATAGTTGATCACCTGTTGTACCTGCAGGTCAATGCTGTCCGATACATAAAAATCAATGCTGACCGTTGACGAATTATTCTGCAGGTCCCACGCTTTAAGTGAAAGCACGTGATAACCTTTTCCCAGGCCCGGTAGTACATAGGTAATGTTCCCCTGCTGATAGGAGTCCTTCTCAAACTTAAAATGTTCATTCAGCAGGATAATCTCTTCAGACGCATTGTCCAGAACAGCGGTCAAGTCGTGGCCTATTCCGTTACCCAGTACGTTGATCCCACTCTGGTCGTAAAGATCAGCGATCAGGACCGGCTGGGAACCAACATAATCTCCCGGGGCGAACACGGGATCATTCAGGAAAAGCCGGATGTCGGGACCCTGGGTATCCACAGTGCTTGTGTTGTCTGATCCGCCGATGATAAAATCTTCATAATAACCGCTGGCATCCACAATGCTGTCCATGGCGTAATAACTGATCCTGCCCGTGCCAAAGTTCATCGTGATGTCCTTGGGTACCATAAAAGTGAAGGTAAAAGCTCCTTCATTGACTGTGACATTTCCCCTGAAGAGCTCATCCAGCTGAATTGAAAATCCTGTGGGCCTGCTTCGCGGATCGTTCACCAGGGTATGGATCTCCGATGGCTTGTCGTAGACCACGGGAAAAAGATCGCCCTTGAAATCCGAAACAAGGTTGCCTGCCTCGTCACGGATATCACCGCTGACCGTAACTGTGGACAATGCCCGGATGGTATCTGCCTTAAGGGGAGCACCGATCAGGGATGTATTGATCTGGTTTGTCCTGACGTGATACCGGGGATAAGCAAGCTGAAGTGCGGGATCACCCAGCAGCACGATATTGCGGACGTTATTATTTTCGGGAAAGCTTTTTGATAACCTGATCAGATCACCAATCCTTGGGTATTTTCCATCAATCTTTTCAAAGACATACTGGTAGAAACGGGTGTTCAGGATAAAATTCGACTGGGCAAATGCCAGGCGCGTGGTGGTGATCAGGGCGATGGCCCCTCCGTTATTGTTAAGGAATACCAGCTCTCCGGCTGCTGTTCGTTCAAAATCATCGAACCGGCTGAACTCACAGGTGGCAGTTAAGAACAAGGGCAGCCGGTCAATGTTGGTCCAGCTGTTAATATCTGAAGTTTCCAATACCCGTTCGGCTGCCCAGCCGGTTTCCCCTCCGTGACCGGTGTAATTGATGATAAGTGCACCTTCTTCAATCCGCTTGTTCAACGCCTCGGTCGCACCCGGGTAGCGCGGACCGCTGGGTGAAGCGATCTGAGGAAAGGCATCAAAATAGATTTTGTCGATATTGTACTGATTATAGGCACTATCCACAAATGAGGCCAGTTCCTCGGCCTGGTTGATGTGCATGTTGATGTCTTCATCATCCGCCAGAAAACAGATGAAATTACGCCAGTCGCCAAGAACCTGCTCTTTATGGTTGAGGTAAAATTCGATCTTGTGCAGAATATGATCCGCTTCTTCCCTGGTACTGATGGGGAACCTTCCGATGCCGATGTCAAGTATTCCGTGGGCATCACTGCCTTCTTCCTCATCCAGGAGCCCGTAGTAGTCATCCGTTACGAAGGATGAAGTCATGATGAGCGATTCGGCAGATTGAAACGTCGGGATGAGGTCCGATCCTTTTGCTATGCGCTCCTTGGGATCAAAAGAGCCGTCCCCGAAAAGCAAAAGATAACGCGGCCTGCTGTTTTCCGGAGCATTCAGGTAAAGCATGCGTACAAAATCGCGCAGGGCGGTGATGTCTTTGGCGCCTGAAGCGTATTCATTGTAGATCAGTCCGGGAGTGACGATCAGGGAAGAGAACTGATCCCGGCCTTGATGGATGGCAGCCAGCTGATGAGCATGATCCAGCAAAAGAGGAGGGCAGATCATGATGATGTCAGCGGCTTGTAAACCGTGAAGATTCTGGTTTTCGATTTTTTGTACAGAAGACGGTTTTAAATAGTCAGAACCGTTAAAGGCAATGAATTGCCTGAGGGAATCGACTGGCAACCGGAACCGGAGCTGGTTTTCTGCGGATGTTGTCTGTACCTGGCCAATGTTCCTGGGATCGGTTACATCCCAGACCCTGATATCCGGACCGGCCCCGGCCAGTGTGAATTCTGCCACGCGGTTTCTTCCGACAGCAGTGGCATTTCGGAAGGGGAGCTGCTTACCCCTGTAGGTCAAATCCTGAACAACATTGATCTCAATAAAGTTGAGCCAGCCAAAGGATGTTGTGGTGGGAGCCCTGTACACCACTCTGAGATCAAAAAGGCCACTGCCGGCATTGAACGAGCCATTATCCACGCTTTTCCGCGCATAAACCGTAGTGGAGGTCGCCTGAATGCCGGTCACTGTCGCTTTTGAGACAATTTCATCGCCATTGTAGACCAGAAAGTCAGAATTGACAGTTGACTTGGCTGCGACCAGCATTTTAATGCCGACCGGCATTTTGGGATTGAAATCCGGAAAAGCGAAGGTAAATGCCTGTACGGAGTCCTGCATGTCGAATTTTTTGCCATACCAGTCTTTCCCTGATTTGATCAGGTTGGTCAGATCCTCCTCAAATACAGCATAATTATGGAAAGTCGTGACCGTGTCTGTTGGTATCGAATCGGTCGGCAGAATATGACTGATCCGTTTGCCTGGACCCAGATCAGGGTTCAGAAAATAATAAGTGGTATCCGTATACAGGTTCGTGGAATGTTCAAAGGTCATCCTGAAAGGATTGTATTTCCAGGTGACCTGTGACTCTCCATAAAATAGCAGATTATCCCCGGGATCGAGTGATCCGTCTTCTCCCCCGGTAACCAGAACAGCATTCTCCAGCAGGTCATCGTATCTGGGCATTGCATTTGGCTCAGGCAACATTCCCGGTCCGTTGCCGTAAATCCTGATGTTCCTGGGATCGATCAAAGCAGGATCCAAACCGTAAGCCACAAGGTCGTCATACGAAACCTGATGGATCCCTGAGGAAGTGACGCCCAGTTTGAACCAGGTACCGCTGCTTAAAATGGAGTTTTGCCGAAATGCCGGAACAGACCTTTGAGCTGGCGCTGCAGTTCGGATTTCACCGTATTTAAGGTCAATGGAAAAGGACTTCAAACGATGATAGACTTCCGTACCCGGAAGTTTCACGAAAGGCAGGATCGTCAGTGCTGCATGGGGTTGATGGTCAAGGGTTATGATCCTGCTTTTGATCTGCCATTCCCCGGAAATGGTTTCAAAACCTTCAATCTGCTTTATCTCGGAGGGATCCGCCGGTTCAGTTAAAACATCCTTTATCTGAACATAAACTGTATCATACCAGTGACTCAGGGGAATGATTCCGGAAAAAAGCGGAAGATGACCATGAAGGGAAGGCTCCATCACTGCTCCTTCAAAGTCAACCGTTTTATAGGATAAATTATTGCCGACCGGATATTCGTGAAATCCTGTCCATACAATCTGCCATCGTGTTCCTGATTCCCTGACCACAAAACCTGACGTAATCAGGATCAGGAACACAAAAGCAATCCGACCGAGGTATCTCTTAGCCATACTGTCCATGATTCATTTTCATACAATCACCGGATGATGACGAGCTTATTTGAGTTTTCCGAAGCGGCTCCGTTCTCAGCCCTGACCCTGATCCGGTAGACATACAAGCCTCCGCACAATAAAGCGCCATTCTGGTCACGGCCATCCCACTCAATGGGTTCGGGCCGGTAGCCATTCGCATCAACCACCCTGGAAATTGAACGTACCATTTGTCCGATGGTGTTGAAAATCAAAATATCGACCTCCATTTTTTCACTGTGATGGTTCAACTCATAGGTGAACCAGGTTTTGTCACTGAATGGATTGGGATAGTTCAGCGGATCTTCCAGGGTCATATTTTCTCCGTTTTTTACGACGAAATGAATGATCGCTTCTGATGAATTATTGAAAGCATCCCAAACCTTCAGTCTGATCTGATGTTTGCCTTCCGGCAGGTTGAAATAAGGATAGGTGATCACCCCGCTTTGATACGTGTTCAGGTCAGCCCGGTAATAATCATTGAGCACTTTCAGTTCATCGTTGTTTTCGTCCATTACAGCAATAATATCGTGTCCGATGCCATTTCCGACGGTGTTGATGCCACTTTCATCCGTTACCAGGGCAAGCAGGACGGGATTTTCGTCGGTGATGCCACCGTCCCTGAAGTAGACATTATTCATGAACAGGTTGATCGTGGGTCCGGTCAGATCATCCGTTGCCTGGTCATCAAATCCACCGATGATCAGGTTGTTGTAATGGCCGTTGGCATCAACGGTCCCATCTTCGGCATAAAAGCTGATCTTTCCAAAATCGTACCTGTAGGCAATATCCTTTGGCACAATGAATGTCAGGCTGAACTCACCGTTCATCACTTCAGACTTTCCTTTGTAAAGGATGCTTTTTTGGATCGCATAGCCATAGGGGTTGCCACCGTCATTGGCAAGTGTCTGGACGGTTTGGGATTTGTCAAACACCGTTGTGTTGAGTGTCCCATTGAATCCGGTTGCGATTTTTCCGGAAGTTTCCCTGACTTCTCCAGTAACCGTAACGGAGGATAACGCGTGGATGGTATCAGGCTGGCTGCCTGTGGGAACCGAGTTTATGGCTGTTGCAACGATCGTGTATTCAGGGTAGGCGAGGCGCTGAGCTGGATCGCCCAGCAGTACGAATTTTCTGCCATTGTTGTCGGAACCACTCTGACGCTTGGAATAAAGAATGATATCTCCCATGGTTGGGAACCGGCCTTGTATTTTCTGGAAAGCGTAAACATAGAAACTTTTGTTCAGTGTATAATTAGGACTTCCAAAGGTGGCCCTTGTCGTTGTAAATAAGGCCAGTCCCCCTCCGCCAGGATTCAGGAATACCCATTCCCCGGCCGATGTCCGGCCAGGGTCATCAAACCGGCTGAATTCACAGGTAGCTGTCACAAATACCGGCATGCGGTCATAGTTTGTCCAGCTGTTGATGTCTGCCAACTCCAGCACCCTTTCGTGAGCCCATCCCACTTCACCGCCGTGACCTGTATAATTGACGATGAGGGCTCCCTTTCCCACCTGGTCATTGATGGCTTGATTTACATCGGGATAGCGCTGTCCGCCCGGAGTCGAAGCCTGGACATAGGAGTCAAGATAGATCTTGGTCACGTTAAGCACAGGATAGGTTGTGTCCAGATAATCAGCCAGGTTGTCTGCATCGTCAATGTGGATATTGCTGTCCTCATCATCGGCGACAAAACAGACGACATTTCTCCAATCGCCCATGACTTTTGATGAAGAAGCTGCATAATGGATGATTTTGTCAACGGCCACATTCGCTTCATTGAGGGTGGCAACGGGTAACCTCCCGACTCCGATGTCGAGCATGTCGTTCTCACCCGTGCCTTCTCCATCGTCGAGGCATCCGAAGTAATCATCGGTAACATACGAAATGACCGGACTGAAGGATTCAACCGACTGATAGGTGGGGATCAGGTTGGTGTTACCGCTTAAACGGTCTTTGTTGTCATAGGAACCGTCGCCGAACAGGAGAAGATACTTTGGCCCGTTCCCTTCTCCTGCCCGGTCGTAGATCATCTTGACGAAGTCACGGATTGCCGTGATGTCCTGCATCCCGGATGAAAACTCGTTATAGACCCTGGCGAGGGGCACAACGACTGCACTGAGGCCGTTATGGTCCCTGTGGAACTGTGCCAGGCGCCCGGCAGGTTCCAGGAATACTTCCGGGGCAATGATGATGTAATCATACGTTCCGGTGGAATGAAGGTCTTGATTGTCAACTTTTTGTATAAAGGAAACCGCGGGAAAAACGTTACCTGAAAAAGCGACGAATTCCCTGATTGAATCCGTGCGGAGCCTGAAGACAAGATCGCTGCCGCTCATCTTGGGCTGGACCGCTCTTACATCAGCCCGGTTGGTGACATCCCAGACCGTAACCGCAGCAGAAGCATTGGAGAGCGTAAATTCAGCTATTTTACCCGGTCCGGAGGAACGCGCATCCCTGAACAACAGCTGATCACCGGTGAACTGGAGCATCCTTCTTGCATTCACTTCCAGGTAATTCAACCAGCCAACCGATGCAGCCGTCGTTTTGGTGTATTTCAATGTGATGTTGACCTGAGGCATCGAGGGCAGGAATTCCATGGTCGTTACCGCTCCCCTTGCATAGAGGCTATTGTAGGAAGACAGGACAGGGGATATCGAAACGACCCGGACCTCATCGGCGGCCTGAACGCGAAAAGAGCTGCTGACCGTTGATCTGGCTACAAGGCTTGTCTTGATTTTTACAGGTGTGCTTTTATCGATGTTGGCAAACTCAAACAAAAACGGATACTCCGTGACCACATCGAAGACCTCTCCAAGCCATTCCCGTCCTGATTTGATCAGGTTAACGTTATCAACCTCGTGGGACGCATAGTCATTGAAGGAATTGACCTGGTCGGTCGCCGGCTCCGTAGTGCTTTCGACAGGTGAGATCCTTTTTCCCGGGCCTAAATCACAGGTAATGAAATAATAGCTTTCATCGGCGTACAGGTGATTGGTATGCTCGAAATTTTCACTGTAATAATTGTATTTCCAGGTCACCGGCCCTTCACCGTAAAAGAGTATGTAGTCCTGAGGATCGAACCGGCCATCTTCTTCGCCGGAAACATAGATGCTGTTTTCAAGCATATCATCGTACCTTGAGTCCCCGCTGTTTTCGGGCAGCATTCGTCCACCATATCCGAATAAGCGTACATTTCGGGGATCGATCGAAGACACCGGAATCCCCATTTCCGACAACTGCTGGGAGGTGATCCTGTACATCCCTGTTTCTTTAATGGCAATCTTGTACCAGGCACCATCGGCCATCAGGGATGAAGGACTGTAGACCCGGCGGTTTGCTTGCCGGACAGGAGCTGACAAAGGATTTGTAGTGATTTCAATCTCGAAGGATACCAGCTTTTCGAAGCCACCCAGCAAAGGATCCTTCCTGATGGGTACAAATGAAAAGGAAAGGCAGGGCTTTTTCTTCTCATAGGCTATCCGGGATGTAACGGTGATCGCATCGCCAATGTTTTCCAGGTCGGGTATCCGTTCCTGACTGAGTTCGTCGAAACGGTCGAAGATCATTTTGGTGAGCCTGACTTCCGGATTTTGCCATAAGGGATCCCAGTCTAACCGTTCAGAATATACAGGCAATTGTCCATTTTCGGCCTGATAGATGGCTCCTTCAAATCCGATGAAGTAAATGGAATCAGTTGCAGTGTAGTCAATTCTGCCAATTCTGAATCCCTCCAGCCTACGGGAAAGGGTCTGAGCCGTTCCCGTGCTGCAGAGCAAGCCGAGTGAGAAAAAAATGATGAAAAGTTTAGTTTTCATCCCTGTAGTCTTAATATGCAAATATCGGATTAAATCTGAACATGAATCCATAATAGATGCCTGAGAGAGGATAAACGTTGCCTCTTAATCTTCAAAGCGCAGATTTTAAAAGGATATTGCCTGTTGAAATAACATTTTTATGAACAAAAAGTTTGCATCACGTACGGAAATGTTTTGAAAGGTGGGACGTGTACAATAAAATGCCCTGGTGTAAGTTTAATTATAGTCAATATCCTGAGGAATCAATCAAAAAATATTTGTAATATTGTACCCGTTTTAGAAAAAGTAGGAATGCCAGGGAAATTGTTCGTGTTTATCCTCTTGACTACCTGCATGCTGTCCCTTTCTGTTTCCGGACAGGATCCAGCATTTTCCCAGTTTTATGCAAGTCCAATGTATTTAAATCCGGCCATGGCCGGATCGACGTATTGTGGGCGGTTGACGTTGAATTACCGCAATCAGTGGCCGGCCATTCCAAAGGGGTATGTGACCTATCACGTTGCCTATGATCAGTTTCTTGAAAAGATCCAGAGCGGATATGGCGTCATGTTCACCGCTGACCGCCAGGGGGACGGAGCGATATCTGCCTTGATGGCCAGTGGCTTATATTCCTTCAAGCTGCAGGCATCTGAGGATCTTCGGATTGATTTCGGCGCCCAGGTTACGTATCAGCAGATGAAGGTGGACATTGACAAGCTGGTCTTCGGAGGTGCCATCAATCCAAATGATGGATCGGTCAATCCCGGTTATAGTGATCCCAGTTTTTATGAATCAAAATCAGTGGGTTTCGTGGATTTTTCAGCCGGAGTCTATGCGGGGTACAGGGATATCGTTTATGGAGGCCTTGCTGTACATCACCTGGCAGAACCTGAAAACGGATTCAATCAGCCCTCTGACAGCAAGCTTTACAGGAAGTTCACAGCCCACGCCGGTACCGAGTTCAATCTCTCCAACGGAAGGTTTGGGGAGGTTGAAGAGGATGACATAGCGCTTTCTCCCAACGTTCTTTACATGCAGCAGGGAGAATTTCATCAGTTAAACGCTGGATTGTATGCCAGCATCAGCCCATTCGTAGCGGGTTTATGGTTCAGGCATAATTTTGAGAATCCTGATGCGGTGATCATTCTGCTGGGTTTCAGACAACCTTCGTACCAGATCGGGTATAGCTTCGACTATACACTATCCAAGATCGGTATCAGTTCGGGTGGATCCCATGAAGTTTCTTTCCGTTGGGAATTCTGCATTTACAAGGAGGATTACAAAAAAAGAAGGATCAAGGCAATAGAATCACCTAATTTTTAGTTATAAAGAAGTTCAAATAAAGTTCAATAAAATGATCAGGCAACATTATTTTTTAAGTACTATATGCGCAGCCGCTCTTCTGATTACTTTTTCCGGGTGTGGCTCGAAAAAGGAAGTATCCAACACCACAGGTTGGACATACAATGATCCCAAGTGGGGTGGATTTGAGGTAACTGAGGAGATCCAACAGATTACCGGACCAGGCTTGGTCTACATCGAGGGAGGTAGTTTCGTTATGGGGTCCACACAGCAGGATGTGTTGTTTGACTGGGACAATGTTCCCAGAAGGGTTACCATCAATTCATTTTACATGGACGAAACGGAAGTGGCCAATGTGGATTATCTGGAATACCTTTACTGGCTGGGAAGGGTTTTTGGCGCCGATTATCCTGAGGTGCTGAGAAAAGCGCTGCCGGATACTCTTGTCTGGCGTGACCGCATGGCTTTCAACGAACCATTTGTCACCACCTATCTGCGCCACCCATCGTATGCCAATTATCCTGTTGTCGGTGTCAGCTGGGTCCAGGCGAATGACTATTGTGTCTGGAGAACCGATCGTGTCAATGAAATGTTGCTCATCAAAAAAGGCATCCTGCAACCGGATCCTGATCAGAGGAATGAGAATAACTTCAATACGGAGGCTTATCTGGCAGGGCAATACCAGGGGCTTGTCAATAAAAACCTGCCTGACCTCAGCCCCAATGGGAATCCCGATGGCCGGTCGGTACGCTTTGAAGACGGAATCCTGCTTCCTGAATACAGGCTTCCCACAGAGGCAGAATGGGAGTATGCAGCTTACGGACTGATTGGCAATACGATGAATGAACGCATTGTTGAACGGAAAGCCTATCCCTGGAACGGCAATTATGTCAGAACCGACGAAAAGAAATATTATGGTAATTTCATTGCCAACTTCAAAAGGGGAAGAGGTGATTACATGGGTGTGGCAGGCAGCCTGAACGATGGTGCGCTTATCCCGACTGATGTCATTTCTTACTGGCCAAACGATTATGGACTCTACAATATGTCAGGGAATGTGGCCGAATGGGTTCTCGACGTCTACCGGCCCCTTACCTTCCAGGATGTTGCCGACCTGCAGCCTTTCAGGGGCAACGTTTTCACCGTGAAGCAAACCGATGAGGATGGCTTCCTGGCACCCAAGGATAGTCTTGGCAGGCTTAAATACAGGGAGATCACACCCGAAGAAGCCGCCGGAAGGAAAAACTACCGGAAAGCAGACAATATCAATTACAAAGATGGCGATTTTTCTTCCACCATAGCCTCGGACTGGACATCCGAGCCAGCTGAAACCAATACAACCCAGCTTATGTACGATTACGGCAATACATCCCTGATCAGTGATAAGTCAAGGGTTTACAAAGGAGGTTCGTGGAGGGATCCCGCCTATTACCTCAGCCCCTCCGTAAGGCGTTACCTTGATCAGGATCAGTCAGCCAACAACATCGGATTCCGATGTGCCATGACCAAGATGGGATCATCGTTCAGGGAAAATTAAGGAAGCAATGGAATAGGAATGATTGCACCCCATCCTGATCATTCCGGATGGGGTGTTGTTTTTCTGCTATGCGTGTTCAGGATATCTATACGGTTTTTATTAAGCATCCTTTCATTTGTACCGACAGCCGAAAGAGTGTGAAAGGTGCCGTATTTTTTGCGCTAAGAGGACCTTCTTTTGACGGCAATGCTTTTGCCCGTGAGGCTTTGGATCGAGGCTGTGCCTTTGCGGTGGTTGACGATCCGACTGTAGTCCAAAATGACCGTTTCATTCTGGTAAAGGACTCCCTGGCAGCCCTGCAGGAACTTGCCGGTTTTCACCGTTCTCATTTTCAGATCCCTGTACTGGCCATTACAGGCACAAATGGCAAAACAACCACCAAGGAACTGTGCCATGCAGTCCTGTCGAAAAAGTTCAATCTGGTAGCCACACCTGGTAATTTGAATAACCATATCGGTGTACCCCTTACCGTTCTCTCCATTGCAGAACACACCGAGATGGCGGTTGTTGAGATGGGAGCCAATCATCCCGGAGAGATCAGCACCCTTTGCCGGATTGCACGGCCTGAGCTGGGCATCATTACCAATATCGGCCGTGCACACCTGGAAGGCTTTGGCGGCTTTGAGGGCGTTGTCAGAGCCAAGCGTGAATTATACGATTTTATAGGAGAGAATGGCGGCACTTTGTTTGTCAATGCGGACAATGAACTGTTGATGTCCCTTTCCGGATCCATCCGGCGGGTTACTTACGGTATAAGCCATCCGGCAGCCATCACAGGTCGCTGCATATCGGCCGATCCTTTTCTGACGGTCGAACTATCTGATTCAGCCCTGGAAGAGACCTGCCAGATCCGGACGCATCTGACCGGCAGGTATAACCTGGAAAACATCCTGGCTGCCTTTACAGCCGGAAGGCTTTTCAATGTCGATACCGCCAGGATCATCCAGGCCATCGAACAGTATCACCCGGGCAACATGCGTTCACAGCTGATCGATACACCGCATAACCGTGTCATCCTTGACGCCTATAACGCCAATCCTTCCAGCATGGAGGCTGCCCTGACCAATTTTGCCAGCCTGCCCGGTCCGGAAAAATGGGTAGTCCTCGGAGATATGCTTGAACTGGGACCTGAGAGTCTGTCGGAACACCACCATATCATTGATCTCATCCTCAGGCTGAACCTGCAAAAAGGAATTCTTATCGGGGAGCACTTCGCATCGGTATCCGTTCCGCCCGGCTTCCGCGTTTTCAATAGCCATTCGGAAGCACGCTCCTATCTTGAAAAACATCCCGTAAGAAACAGGTTGGTTCTGCTCAAGGGATCACGGGCCATGGGTCTGGAAACACTGATCGGTCTTTTTTAGCGATGAATCACTACACAGCCATAGGAATGATGTCGGGCACCTCACTGGATGGGGTGGATGTCGCATTGTGCCGGTTTATTGAAAATGACGGCCAATGGTCGTTTGAGATACTGGATGCTCTGACGTATTCTTATCCGGAGGAATGGGTGAACCCCCTGAAAGGAGCTCACGAGTTCGATGCTTTATCCCTGAGCCTGTTGCATACTTCGTACGGTCATTACCTGGGTTCGCTCGTGAAGGATTTCATCAACAGGACGCAAGCCGAACCCGTACTGATCGCATCCCACGGGCATACGATTTTTCATCAGCCTGAAAAGAAGATGACCCTGCAGATTGGAAGTGGTGCAGCACTTGCAGCTGAAACCGGAATACCGGTGGTGTGTGATTTCCGAACCACCGATGTTGCAAAAGGAGGCCAGGGTGCCCCCCTGGTCCCTGCCGGTGATCAGCTTTTGTTTGGCTCATATTTCTATTGCCTGAATCTTGGCGGATTTGCCAACATCAGTTTTCGGAAAGATGGCAGAAGGATGGCAGGGGATATCGTTGCAGTGAACTTTGTGTTGAACGCACTTGCTTCAAAGCTGGGATACCCCTACGATCCGGGTGGTACCCTGGCACGGTCGGGCAACCTGAATGAACAACTGCTTGATGCGCTGAACAGGCTGGGATTTTATGACCTGGCATTTCCTAAATCGCTTGGAAGAGAGTGGGTTTCGATGAATATCAGCCCTCTGGTCGATCACTGTGATCTTCCAATCGCGGATCTGATGCGCACCTATACCGAACATGCCTCCGTTCAAATCTCCGGGATCCTGGATCAGGATGTCAGTCACAGGATCATCGCCACCGGCGGCGGAGTCTACAATACCTTCCTCCTTGATCTTATCCGGTCCCGGACAGTCAACCCCATTGTCATTCCCGATGACCGGACCGTTCAGTACAAGGAGGCGCTTATTTTTGCCTTTCTGGGGATTCTGCGGCTGCGTGAAGAAAAAAACTGCCTGAGTTCGGTCACGGGTGCCGGGGAAGATTCCTGCGGAGGAGCCGTTTATTTACCATAAATTCCAAATCCAATAAAGGGATGATCATACTTTTTCAGGCAAAACGGAGTTAGTATTAACATCCGACTGTTAAAAAATGAACATTCGGCTGATTTGAAAGGTCATGATTCACAGTACCTTTGACTTCATAAAACCTTAACCATATGACAGGCATCTTGTTGCAAATTGTTCAGGGAACCCGGGGCATGGAGGAAGTTGTACTCTCATCCCAGCAGAATGTGATACGGCTTTCACTCTGGGAGCTGACGCTTAAGGGCGGTTGGCTGATGTTACCGATCATCCTGTTATCCTTTATTGCCATCTATATTTTTATTGAACGATTCATCGTCATTGACCGCGCATCAAAGGATGACCGGAATTTTATGAACAACATCCGTGATTTTGTTCATAACGGACGTCTGGATTCTGCTAATGCCTTGTGCAAAAGTTACACAACCCCCATTGCCAGGATGATCGAAAAAGGTCTTGCCCGTCTGGGAAAACCCCTGAATGACATCAATGCAGCCATCGAAAATGTTGGCAAGCTGGAAGTGGCCAGGCTTGAAAAGAACATTGCCGGGCTTGCCACCATTGCCGCCGTTGCACCCATGATTGGCTTTTTGGGCACCGTTCTTGGCATGGTCAGGGCATTCTATGACATGTCGATGGCGGGAAACAACATTGACATTCAATTACTGTCGACAGGCATTTACCAGGCAATGATTACCACCGTTGCAGGATTGATTGTCGGCATCATAGCCCTGATTGGCTATAATGTGCTTGTTGCCCGGATCGAAAAACTGGTCTTCATACTGGAGGCAAGAGCCACCGAGTTCATGGATCTTTTGCATGAACCGGCGAAGCAGTAAAGTCAACAGAAACATCATTGGAAGATAATTTTCAGGCGGATGGCGATACAGATCAGAAATAAGCGCAGGGTCGAATTCAGCATGGCTTCCATGTCGGATCTGGTTTTCCTGCTGTTGATCTTTTTTATGCTCACATCGACATTGATCGCTCCCAATGCGATCAAGCTACTCCTTCCCAGCAGCGATAGCAAAACCATGGCCAAACCGGCCACCGTGACGGTTTACATTGATGAGCAGATGGCTTATTCCGTTGATGGCCGGCCTGTGGAGGAGCTGGCACTGGGCCAGGAACTCGCCGGCGCTCTGAAGGGACAGCAGGATGCCTCCGTTGTTTTACGTGCCAATAAAAGCGTAGCCGTGCAATATATTGTCAATGTCATTGATGCAGTGAACAGTGTCAACCGGTTAACCAATACAAAACACAAGGTTATTCTTGCCACACAGCCAAAAAGCCAGCATGAGTGAGAATTCGGAAAAGATCAAGGGACTTGCCGGAACCCTCGTTTACCACGCGTTGTTCCTCGTCATCATTTTATTGATGGCACTGAAAACCCCTTTGCCTCTACCCGGTGAAGAGGGAGTGGAGGTCGACCTGGGGTATTCGGATCAGGGAATGGGCTTCATACAACCGGAGGAGATCACAGCCCCGGCTCAGGTCCTGGAGCAGCCACCGCCTCCGGAGGCACAACCGGAAGAAGAGGTGCTTACCCAGGATGTGGAAGAAACCCCGGTCAGCAAGCCGAAGACCGAGACGCCCAGAGAACAGGTTAAGCCGCTACCTGATGACCGCCAGCAGGAGAAAACAGATCAGCAACCTGCAGAGCCCGAGCAGGCTGTGAACCCTGATGCACTTTATAAAGGACCATCCAAAATTTCTTCTACATCAGGAAATCAGGGGATTACCGGAGCAGAGGGTGACCAGGGCCGTCCCGATGGGGTGAAGGGTGCCGGCAATTATGATGGGATGGGTGGCTCCGGAGGGGGGGTTTCCTATAGTCTTTCAGGACGGACGGCGAAAAACCTGCCCAAACCCGATTATCAGTCAGACGAACAGGGCCGCATCGTGGTGACCATCTGGGTGGACAGGACCGGAAGGGTCACAAAAGCAGAGCCCGGGGCCAGGGGAACCACCATTGCTGACCTAACGCTGAGAAACCACGCAAAAAACGCCGCCCTCAGGGCAACTTTTTCTCCCTCGCCCGACGCACCCGAATTGCAGACAGGCACGGTCACCTACATTTTCATAAAAATGAATTAACGTTTGAATCATTCCCACCTTGCCAGGATATCATCAAACCCTTCAGTACCTCTACAGCCAGCTACCTATGTTTCACCGGATCGGGGCTGCAGCCTACAAGGCAGATCTTGACAATACCCTTGCCCTCTGCCGGTTACTCCTGAATCCCCATCAGGACTTCCCTTCCGTCCACGTTGCAGGCACCAATGGAAAAGGATCCGTTTCACATCTGATCGCAAGCATTTTACAGGAATCAGGTTTAAAAGTGGGCCTGTATACATCTCCGCACCTTATGGATTTCAGGGAACGAATCAGGATCAACGGGGAAATGATCCCCAAAAATAAGGTTACTTCCTTCATTGCAAATTATAAAGAGGCTTTTGGTTCCATCGGGCTTTCTTTCTTTGAAATGACTGTCGGACTCGCCTTTGATTATTTCAGGGAGGAAAAGGTCGATCTGGCTGTACTGGAAACGGGTCTGGGCGGACGGCTTGATTCAACCAATGTGGTGACACCGGTTTTAAGTGTGATTACCAACATCGGCCACGATCATCAGGCTTTTCTGGGGGATTCCCTGAAAAAAATTGCAGCAGAGAAAGCCGGGATCATTAAAGCGAATGTTCCGGTCGTCATCGGAGAAACCCAGAATGAAACAACCGGTGTATTTCTGCGTGTATCCAGTGAACGGAATGCACCCATTACGTTTGCCGATCAGCATTTTTCACTGGTAAACTCTCGTGACAATGTCTCCGGAACCATTCTGGATGGCTTTGATGTTTTACGGGACGGCCTGCCCTACGGTCTGACACTTGAAAGCCCGCTCAAGGGATACTATCAGGTCAGGAACCTGGTTACGGTGATCCAGTCGGTCGAGATCCTGCAGGAAGCAGGCTTCACTATTCCGAAGCGCTGCATGGAGCGTGGGATCCGGAACGTCCTGCAGAATACGGGCCTTAGGGGAAGATGGCAGATCATCGGCCGCAATCCCCTGATCATCTGCGATGTGGGACATAATCCCGAAGGGATTCAATACACGATCAATCAATTGGCTTCATTGGATCACCACCGGTTGCATTTTGTATTCGGGGTGGTTGCAGATAAGGAAATTCAGCAGGTTCTATCCTTGTTGCCACGGGATGCAATGTATTATTTCTGCAGAGCAGACATTCCCCGCGCCCTGGATGCGCATCAGCTTGCTGAAGAGGCTCGCCGGGCGGGGCTTCAGGGGAAAGCATATTCGTCGGTAAGAAAAGCCCTTGCCAGTGCACGCCTGAGGGCACATCAGCACGATATCATCTTTGTCGGGGGCAGCACCTTTATTGTGGCGGAGGTTCTCAGCCCCCGCTGACCAGGTGCATCACGGTGACCTGATCCCTGTCTCTTACCGTTACGGTATCATAATCCTCCCTTCGCACAAGTTTTCCGTTGACCTTGATGACAAGCAACCGGAACGTGAAATTTTTATAGGCCAGCAATTCACGAATCGTTAATGCTTCCGCATCAATTTCTTCAGGGATAGTGTTTAAAGTGATCCTCATTTATTGACTGTTGACTGTTGACTGTTGACCATTGACCATTGACCATTTACCATTTACCATTCAGTACCAAGCAATAGCTCCAGTACGACGTTCGCCTGCATGTTGGCCACGATCCCTACGCGTGGGGCCAGGGGCGGAACCTCTTCCGAGGTTTCGGTCGTTTCATCCCCGCAAATGTACAGGTTATCCGAACGATGCGTTGCCAGCAGCTCGTTTTTACCCCATCCTGCCACACCGGAGCCCAGCACCAAAGGGATACCTGGTATCCGCTCCATCACTGTCTCAGCGATCATTAGCTTCATTTCTTTCAGGTCAAAGGCCTCAACCAGGACATTGCACTGCCCGAAAATGACGACAATCCGGTCCGGAGTGAGCCGCTCGGGAAAGGTATCTGTCCTGATGCGCGGATTGATACGGAGGATGTTATTTTTCAAAGCAAGCACCTTTAACTGTCCGACCTGATCCAAAAAGTAATACTGCCGGTTGAGATTACTTTGTTCGACCACATCAAAATCCGCAAGGATCAGATGGCCGACACCAACCCGTGCCAGGGCAACCGCACAGTTGGATCCCAGTCCTCCGCAACCTGCTATCCCTACGGTGGATGATTTCAATCGGTCAGCCATATCCAAAGGCATCGCTTCATTGAGTTTCCTGCAAAAATAACACTATTCTGCCATCGCAGATGCATCCATCCCTTCGCAATAAACCAACAATAACCAACAATAACCACGAATAGCCATGAATGACCAACACTTCAAATCCGAATCAGCAAACAATAATTCCCCCGATCTCCCTTCCAGTCAGCTTTAATTTATTACCTTTGCGATCCAAGGTCTTACAACGCATATTCGAAAAAAATCAACTTATATGGAACTTTCTGCGATCAAATCAGCTCATAAAGTGTTGAAAGATTGGAATTATCAGTGGAAACCACTCGACAGGGGGTATACAGACAAGATCCTGTATGTCAATCTATCCCGGAATGAGATCCTGTCCAAGGACGTTCCTCCGCCGATGAAGGAAAAATTCATTGGTGGCAAGGGGTATGGACTGCGGTTGCTCTGGGATGCGACGAGCCCGGATACGAAATGGGATGATCCCGAAAACGAGATCGTTATCTCATCGGGACCACTTGGTGGCATCACCCAGTACTCCGGAACCGGAAAATCACTGGTGGTTTCCATTTCTCCCCAGACCGATTCGGTGATGGATAGCAATGTGGGCGGATTTTTCGGTCCCTTTTTAAAATTTTCAGGATTCGATGCACTGGAAATTCAGGGGAAAGCAAAGAATGATGTCATCATCTTTATCGACGGCATTCATCATCATGTTGAGATCAATGAAGCGCCGCTGGAAGCCATCGACAGTCATCTGCTTGCGGAGCAGCTTACAGAGATGTATGCTGATGATGAAAAGGACAAGCGGAACATCGGTGTGGTTTCCACCGGGGCTGCCGCGGGGCATTCCCTGATCGGGATGCTCAATTTCAGCTTTTATGATCCCCGAAGGGGTAAGGTAAGGCTTAAGCAGGCAGGCCGGGGAGGCATAGGAACTGTCTTCCGTAACAAGAGGATCAAGGCACTGGTCGTAAAGATACCCGGTGTGAAAGGCAATCTGAACAATGTGGTGGATCTGAATGCGATCATCGAACGGGGATTGCGTTTCAACAAAGAAATGCGGGATTTGGATGACAGCCAGGCTGAAATGAGGACAAAGGGAACGGCTCACCTGGTGAACATAATGAATGATTACGACCTGTTGCCGGTCCATAATTACAAATTCGGAAGCCATTCTGAAGCGTTCCGGATTCATGGCGATATTTGGAAGGCCAAATTCACCCAGGGTATCCCGGATGGTTGCTGGATAGGATGCAATATGGCTTGTTCCAAGGGGGTGGATGAATTTACCCTGAAAACGGGACCGTACAAGGGGCAGAAAGTTCTGGTGGATGGACCTGAATATGAGAATGCAGGAGGGCTGGGATCAAATTGCGGCATCTTTGATCCGGATTATATCATTGAAGCCAATTTCTATTGCGATACCTACGGGATCTGTACCATCACCTGGGGCACCGTGATGGCTTTTACCATGGAATGTTACGAAAACGGTGTCCTGAACAAGGAGCGGACAGGGGGGCTGGAACTGAATTTCGGGAATGCAGAAGCGTCGCTGGAAGCCATGCACCAGCTGGCACGCGGTGAGGGTTTCGGACTGATCGTGGGAATGGGTGTGAGAAAAATGAAGCAGCTTTTCATCGAAAAAGGGTGGGGTGATCCCGGATTTCTTCAGGATATTGGCATGGAGAACAAAGGATTGGAGTATTCGGAGTATGTTTCCAAGGAATCCCTCGCACAACAGGGAGGTTTTGCCATGACCAACAAGGGACCTCAGCACGATGAGGCATGGCTGATCTTTATGGATATGGTGAACAATCAGATCCCCACGTTTGAAGATAAAGCCGAAGCACTCCATTATTTCCCGATGTTCCGGACCTGGTTCGGGCTGGTCGGCCTTTGCAAGTTGCCCTGGAATGATGTAGAACCGGTCACTAACGCAGAAACGGATGAACCTGCCAAGGTTCCCGAGCATGTCGACAATTACGTTACCATTTATAAAGCTGTTACGGGTAAACCCTTTGATAAGCAAGAACTTATCCGGCAGTCGGAACGGGTCTATAACTTTCAGCGGATCTTCAATCTCAGGAGAGGATTTGGCACCAGGAAATATGATGCCCAGCCTTACAGGGCTGCCGGACCAGTGACGGTGGAAGAATATGAATCACGTGCGGAGCGCTACGACAAGCACCTCAAGACACTGATCGGTACCGAGCCGGATGGAAAGTCGACTGAGGAAAAGCTGGCCATTCTAAGATCGTACAGGGAAGACCGCTATGAGAAGTTACTCGATGCTGTTTATGTGCGAAGAGGATGGAACAAAAACGGAGTTCCAACCCTTGAGCATCTGAGAAAAATTGGCATGGACCTGCCGGAACTCATTGATGTGATCAAGGATCATCAGTAACAGCGGAAGATCATTGTCCGGTTGAATTTCATCCACAGGATCCCGATCCTGCAATTTTTAATGCCATGAAAATAAACAATCTCGGAAGTTCAGGTTCGATCATGAACCAGTTCATCGCCGAAATCAGGGATGCCGAAATCCAGCGCGACTCACTTCGGTTCAGGCGTAACCTGGAGCGAATGGGGCAGGTTTTTGCCTATGAAATCAGCAAAACACTCGACTATGCCACCAAGGAAGTTGAGACTCCGCTTGGAACAGCAGAGATCCCGGTCCTTAAAAATCCTCCTGTCCTGGCAACGATCCTCAGGGCAGGCTTACCCCTGCACGGAGGATTGCTGAACTTTTTTGACATGGCAGGCAGCGCTTTCATATCTGTTTACCGAAAAGTTTACAAAGACGGACACTTTAAGATCCACATTGATTATACATCCAGCCCGAACCTCGACGGAGAAATACTGATCCTGTCGGATGCACTGTTGGCCACCGGATATTCCATGGAACTGTGTTACAGGGAATTGCTAACCTATGGACAACCGGATCATACACATCTTGTCACGGTTCTCTCCAGCACAGAGGGGATCAATCACTTAAAAAAGAACCTGGCTACCGGGCAGATAACCTTATGGACCGGAGCCATTGATGAAGAGATGACGGCACAGGCTTATCTTGTTCCCGGGCTTGGAGATGCAGGCGACCTTGCCTTCGGAAAAAAAGGAGATTAACAGTCAGGCCATGAAAACAAATATCGTTGAAAATGTGCGGATTTCACTGAAATCCATTCAGAGCAACATGGTCCGTTCGGTATTGACCATCCTGATCATCGCCTTTGGAATTATGGCACTGGTCGGCATTCTCACTTCCATTGACGCAATCAAATTCTGGCTTGAAGATAATTTTACGGCCATGGGCGCCAACACAATCTCCATCCGAAACCGGTCGATGTTTTTCCATGGCGGGGGTAAACAAAAGTTTTATCCCCGGATTACGTACGATGAAGCCATCGCTTTCCAGGACAGGTTTGAAATTCCCTCCCATGTTTCGGTGTATGCATGGGCAACAGGAGTTGCCACGGTGAAGTACAAATCGAACAAAACAAATCCGAACATTGACGTGGTGGGTGGAGATGAGAATTACCTGATCACGACGGGAAATGAAGTGGAAATAGGACGAAACCTTTCGGCACATGATGTGTTTTATGGTGCGAGTGTGGCGATCATAGGCCAGGGGATCGTCAGCAAGCTATTTAAGAACAAGGAAGATCCGATTGGAAAGGAAATTTCGATCGGCCCGGGGAAATACAAGGTGATTGGTGTTATCAAATCCAAAGGATCCAGCATTGGATTCAGCAGTGAAAATATTTGCGTGATTCCCCTTAACAACGTTCGGCAGCGCTTCCCCAGGCCCAACCGGTCATTCAACATCAATGTGATGGCTGCCAGCAATCTCACACTGGAAACGATCGAAGGCGAGGCAACCGGTTTATTCCGGATCATCAGAGGATTGAATGTACAGGAAGAAGCAAATTTTGAAATCACCAAAAGTGACAGCCTTGCGGAAATGCTCTTCGATAATATCAAATACCTGCGCCTGGCAGCCACCATCATCGGGATCATCACCCTTTTCGGCGCCGCCATAGGCCTGATGAACATCATGCTCGTCTCGGTGACGGACCGTACCCAGGAAATCGGCATCCGGAAGGCTATCGGAGCAAAAAAGCATATGATCAGATCCCAGTTCCTCCTTGAATCGATCGTAATAGCCCAGCTTGGAGGTATTTTGGGAATCCTTCTGGGAGTCATCATCGGTAACGTGATCGCCTCTCAGATTGGCTCCAATTTCTTTATCCCCTGGGCGTGGATACTGATGGGTGTTTTGTTGTGTTTTGCCGTTGCCCTGCTCTCCGGTTTTGTACCCGCCAATAAAGCCGCCCGGCTGGATCCGATTCAATCGCTCAGGTATGAGTAAATGGTCAGAAAGGTGAATTGAGAATAGTTACGCCGATCAGCTCATCGTAAAGGGATCCGGGTTGACGGTAATAGACCAGGATGACGTACTCATTCATCGTTTCAAAATGATTCCCCTCTACAAATGTAGCGTCTCCAAGGAAACTTTTGTTTTCAAGGAACAGGTACTGATAGTTGTAAAATCCCTGTTTCAGGTACATTTCGGTCCGATAGCCTTTTTTAACAGGATCATAGACCAACAGGCCATCTTTGGTAAATTGGTTGCTCGTCAGGGATCCAAAAACATACAGGCTTCCATTCTCTAAGGGCGAGGGATAGTGCAGAAAGAAGCTGACCTTGACATAGTCGCATTCCGTATCCACATCGCGGGCATCCTCACAACCGATGTATACCCGCCCGTTAATATCCGTCTCCGTATGATACACACGGTGCACCCTCGGCTCATCTTCCCACAGGACGATGCGATGCGTGTCGTTTGCGAACGTTATTGATCGTATTCTCGGCGAACGGTAGGTGAGGCTTTTAATGTCGAAGTCGCGGTACTCATTTCCGCCATCAAATACATTTTCTCCTTCGTAGTTATAATCGAGCTTGCCATCAATGACCATCCGTGGCTTCAGATCCCGAATAGCATTGTCCCAGCGGTTGTTTTGCATCAAAATGACGTGAAGGCTGCGGTAGGGATCCTCAATGGAAATCCTTTCTGCCAGAATGGAAAAATCGATTTTCTGCCGGGTGTCCCTGTCTTCCACGATCACAGGGCGCCTGATCCTGGCCTCGATGCCGACTTTCGGATCCATCACCATGAACCTGCGCGTAAAAACCGGTTCGCTGCTCCCGGCGAGGAACACTTTTAACAGATAATTGCCGGAGATCAGGAATTCCATATCGCCAGAGGGAAGTATAAAACGATAATTCGTATAGGGTTGTACCGTATTATAAGATGAATGAAAGTCAGTTACAGGATTTTCTTCATATCCGGAGATATACTGGGTATAGACCAGATTGCTGGCCTGCCAGTTTGCCCCGCAGTGAATGACGGTGTAGCGGTAATCTTTAACATCCCCCTCCAGGTCATCGAAGGTGCAGGTAAGCTTTTCGCCGGAATTCAGCCGAATCAGGGCAGGGGAAAGTTCAAATCCGGCCCTGTACAACTGTACGGTTCTGATGAAGGGCTGATAGACATAGTCTTCAAAACGGAAATAAGACTCGCTGTAGTAATCAGGGCCCGAGAGGAACTGGGCACGGACAGGCTGTCCGAAAATGAATGAAAGGATCAGCCAGGAGAAACACAGGCAGAAGTGCAGGCAATGGGTCATAATGGAGCATCCGGTCACCAATAACCGTGCAAATTTAGAAAAATGGGTGGATCGGATTGAATAAAAAATGGGATCAGAAGTTTTTAAAAATATATGAACAATCTGCTTTATTTATTGGCACATTCTTTAATTTCGTCGTTTGATTTACGATAAACCGGCTTGTTTTTTTTAATCATTTTCGTATGCCAAAAACGATAAAGATCCGAAAGGGTTTGGATATCAAATTGATGGGAGAGGCTTCCCAGACGATCACGGAGAAAACATCCAATTTTTTTGCCCTGAAGCCAGCTGATTTTCATGGAGTGATTCCAAAATTGTCTGTCCAGGAGGGAGACCAGGTAAAGGCAGGTTCAGTTCTTTTTCACGATAAGAACAATGAACGAATCGTATTTACTTCCCCGGTGAGTGGCGAGGTCACACAGATCAAACGTGGCGCAAGGCGGGTGATCCAGGAGATCTGCATCCGGAGGAGCCGGGAGATGGAATATGAGAATTTCGGAAGTGCTGATCCCAATACCCTGTCGAGGGACGAAGTAAAGGATAAAATGGTCAGAAGCGGGATCTGGCCTGTCATTCGCCAGAGGCCATTCTCCATCGTTGCCAATCCTCTTCAGACACCAAAATCGATATTTATTTCCTGTTTTGACTCAGCGCCCCTGGCACCAGATTATGGGTTCATTCTGAAGGACAGGCTGGGAGAATGTCAAACCGGACTGGCTGCACTGGCCAAGTTAACCGATGGCAAGATTTACCTGGGTTTGAGGCCTGATTCAAAGCTTGCGTTCGACCAGTCAGGGAATTCCCGAATAGAGGTCAACTATTTTACGGGGCCTCATCCATCCGGTAACGTGGGGGTTCAGATCTGCCACGTTGATCCGATCAACAAGGGAGAAATCGTATGGTATCTGAATCCACAGGATCTTGTCACCATAGGCCAATTATTTCAGACCGGACGATATGACGCTACAAGGATCATTGCCCTGACCGGATCCATGGTGACTCATCCTTGCTACTGCAGGATTGTCAGGGGAAGTTCCGTTCAGGAGATCATTGCTGATGATGATCAGACCGACAATGCCCGCATCATTTCCGGCAATGTACTCACCGGTAAAAGCGTTGACAGGCATGGTTTTCTTGGTTTTTATGATCACCAGATCACCATGATCCCTGAAGGAAAGTATCACGAATTCCTAGGTTGGGGATTGCCCGGCTTTCATAAATACAGCACAAGCCGGACATTTTTCTCCTGGTTGACTCCGGGTAAGAAGTTTCGATTGGACACAAACATGCACGGGGCAGAAAGGGCAATGGTGATGGCCGGTCAGTTTGAGCGGGTTTTCCCGATGGACATTTACCCGAATCATCTGATCAAGGCCATTCTGGCTGACGACATTGACCAAATGGAGGCACTGGGCATCTATGAGGTTGACGAGGAAGATTTTGCACTTTGTGAATTCGTCGATACATCGAAGATGGAGATTCAGGCCATTGTCAGAAAAGGCCTGGATTACATCCGGCAGGAAATGAGTTAACGATCAGGTTGAATTGATAAATCAAGGCTAATGAAATCACTCCGAAGATTTCTTGATAAGGTAAAACCACAGTTCCAGAAAGGCGGAAGGTTCGAAAAGTTGAGTTCAACGTTCGATGCCTTTGAGACTTTCTTATTTGTTCCTGATAAAGTGACAACAAATGGGTGCCACATCAGGGATGCCATTGATCTGAAACGGACGATGGCCACAGTGGTGATCGCATTGATCCCTCCCCTGTTATTTGGTATCTGGAACGTAGGATACCAGCATTTTCAGTCGCTGGGAGAAAGCTTATCCATCGGAGCAAATTTCTGGTATGGATTGGGAAAGGTTCTTCCCATCCTGATCGTGTCGTATGTGACCGGGCTGGGCATCGAATTCATTGTAGCCCAGATCCGGGGTCACGAAGTCAATGAGGGCTTCCTGGTATCCGGAATTCTTATACCGCTGATCATGCCGCCTGATGTGCCCCTGTGGATGGTGGCTGTATCCACTGCTTTTGCCGTAATCATCGGCAAGGAGGTATTTGGCGGGACAGGGATGAACATTCTTAATCCGGCGCTTCTGGCCAGGGCTTTCCTGTTTTTTGCCTATCCATCCGAGATATCCGGAGATAAGGTCTGGATCGCAGAAAAGGCCGATGCGTATTCCGGTGCCACGCCGCTTGGAGAAGCACTTGTTGGTAATTTCGAAAAAATTCCTGACGCTGCTGATTTATTTTTTGGATTCATTCCGGGTTCCATCGGCGAAACTTCCACACTGGCCATTCTCATTGGCGCCCTGATACTGCTTTTCACCGGTGTCGGGAGCTGGAGGATCATGATCCCTGTCTTTCTGGGGGGCTATCTGATGGGGCTGATCTTCAATCTTTGGGGTGCCAATGACTATATGCGTGTGATCCCGGCTTACGAGCATCTGTTTTTGGGAGGATTTGCTTTCGGCGCGGTGTATATGGCTACAGATCCCGTCACTGCCGCCCAAACGACCAATGGAAAGTACATCTATGGCTTCCTGATCGGCTTCCTGGCCATCCTGGTCCGTGTGCTCAATCCTGCCTATCCTGAAGGGATGATGCTTGCCATATTGTTTATGAATGTTTTCGCTCCACTGATTGATCATTATGTGGTGGCGGCCAATATCAGGCGAAGATTGAAACGGTCAGGAAGGGCAGTGGTGCAAAATACACTGAATGTTTAACTGTGCTAGCTAAATTTTAGGATATGTTCAGTAACAGGTATATCTACATTTATTCCTCTGTGATGGTGATCATCGTGGCCGCTGTGCTGGCCCTGGCGGCTAATTTGCTTAAACCTTACCAGGACAGGAACATCCGTGCGGAAAAGATCCAGAATATCCTTGCCTCGGCCGGAATAACGGCTTCCAGGGCTGAGGCGGACAGTCTTTACCAAAAATATATACGGGAGGAGATCGTGATCGACCGAGAGGGAAATGTTTTAAGCGTTTACAGGGACAACCGTTTTGAAACTGGAAATCTGCGGGCTTTCGAGGTAAACCTTAAGATTGAGTTGAAGAAACTGGAAGCTTTCTTAGCCGATCCTTCCAATCCTCCCCCGGTATTTCCCTTGTTCATTTTTAGCAAGGATACCCTAAAGGAATACATTATCCCGGTACAGGGGAAGGGGCTCTGGGGACCTATTTACGGAAACATTGCCCTGAAGTCCGACATGAATACGATCGCAGGAGCCAATTTTGGCCACGATAAGGAAACCCCTGGATTGGGAGCTGAAATAGCGCTGGCTCCGTTTCAGGAACAATTTGTCGGGAAATCGATTTTTGATTCGGGGGGGAATTTTAGCAGCATCAAGGTGGTTAAGGGAGGAGTCGCCAACAGCAACATCGATCCCCGGCACGGAGTGGATGCCATCTCGGGAGGAACCATCACCAGCAACGGAGTTTCCGACATGCTTCTGACCAACCTTGAAAACTATGTTTCATATTTTAAAAATATTCAAGATTGATGAGCAACGAAAAAGTAAAGGCTGAACCTCTGTTCTCGCTGAAGAACCGAAGGCTGTTAACAACGCCCCTGAATAAAAACAATCCCATCACCGTACAGGTTCTGGGTATTTGTTCGGCCCTGGCTGTTACTGTCAAACTGGAACCGGCATTTGTCATGTCAGTATCGGTGATCGCGGTCACTGCTATCTCGAATCTGGTCATTTCCCTGCTGAGAAATACGATTCCCCCGCGGATACGGATCATTGTACAGCTGGTGGTCATCGCCTCCCTGGTGATCATCGTCGACCAGATCCTTAAGGCATTCAGTTATGATGTCAGCAAGCAACTATCGGTATTTGTCGGGTTGATCATTACCAATTGCATCATCATGGGACGTCTTGAGGCGTTTGCCATGGCCAACAAACCCTGGCAATCGTTTTTGGATGGCATTGGAAATGGCGCCGGCTATGGCATCATACTCATCATTGTTGCTTTTTTCAGGGAGCTGCTCGGATCAGGTACGATCTGGGGCTATCCAGTCCTTCCTGAGGGACTTTACAGGTTTGGATACATGAACAATGGTTTGATGATCCTGCCACCCATGGCTCTGATCGTGGTGGGCATCCTTATCTGGATTCAACGGTCCGGAAATAAGGAATTGATTGAGGAAAAATAATTGTTAACCATAATCTCCGGTCAAATGCAGGACATTGTTAATATATTCATCAAGTCGATCTTCATTGACAATATGATCTTTGCCTATTTTCTGGGCATGTGCTCTTACCTGGCTGTGTCCAAAACGGTGAAAACATCTGCCGGTCTGGGAATCGCCGTCATCTTTGTCATGGGCATCACCGTACCAGTAGACTATCTTCTGAACAGGTATGTCCTATTACCGGGTGCCCTTGCCTGGATAAGTCCATCCCTGGCAGGAATGGATCTTAGCTTTCTGAGTTTCATCATCTTCATTGCAGTGATTGCTTCGATGGTTCAGCTTGTTGAGATGGTCATTGAAAAATTCTCTTCATCTCTTTACAACTCCCTGGGAATTTTTCTTCCGCTCATTGCGGTGAATTGCGCCATCCTTGGCGCATCGCTTTTCATGCAGGAAAGGGAGTATGAAACCCTGGGGCAGGCCACCGCCTTTGGGCTGGGTTCGGGAGTGGGCTGGTTCCTGGCTATTGTTGGCATTGCTGCGATCCGCGAGAAAATAGCCTATTCCAACGTACCCCCCCCCCTGAAGGGTCTTGGGATAACTTTTATCATAACCGGGTTGATGGGTATCGCCTTTATGATGTTCATGGGGATCAAGCTTTAATGGGATTAACTAAACTACGAACAGAAAATGATCTTGGAAATTGGAATCGGACAGACTGTACTTACCAGCATTGCTGTATTTTTAGTTGTGATCCTTCTGCTGGTGATCATTCTTCTTTACGCCCGCAAGAAGCTGACGCCGCAGGGAGTCGTCACCCTTACAATCAATGAGGAGAAAACTATCCAGACCATGCCGGGCTCCAATCTGCTTTCTACCCTCAGTGCCCAAAAAATATTCCTGCCCTCAGCCTGCGGTGGAGGTGGCACCTGCGGGACCTGTAAATGTCAGGTTCTGGAGGGTGGAGGAACCATTTTGCCAACAGAAACGGGCTTTTTCACACGCAGGGAGCAACACGACAACTGGCGCCTGGGATGCCAGGTGAAAGTCAGGCAGGATATGAAGATCCGCATCAATCCCGAGATTTTTGGCATCAAAAAGTGGGAATGCGAAGTGATCTCCAACCGGAATGTGGCCACCTTCATCAAGGAATTCAAAGTGAAACTTCCCGAAGGTGAACATCTTAAATTCAGGTCGGGTGGCTACATCCAGATTGATGTGCCTCCCTGCGAGGTGGATTTCAGGAACGATATTCACGTGGACGAGGAATACCGGGAAGACTGGGATAAGTTCCGGATGTGGGACCTGAAAATGAAGAACAGCGAACCGGTGTGCAGGGCGTATTCCATGGCAAATGAACCGGCCGAGGGCAATATCATCATCTTAAATATCCGCATTGCCACACCTCCGTTCGACCGTAAGACCGGTGGCTTCATGAAAGTGAATCCCGGTATCTGTTCTTCGTATGTCTTTTCCAGAAAGCCAGGCGACAAAGTGATCATCAGCGGACCTTACGGAGAATTCTTTATCAAGGATACCCAGCGGGAAATGATGTTCATCGGAGGAGGTGCTGGCATGGCGCCCATGAGATCGCATATTTTCGATCAGTTTAAAACACAGAAAACATCACGGAAAGCGACCTTCTGGTACGGAGGCCGGTCCAAAAGGGAACTGTTTTACATGGAGGAATTTGAGCAGATTGCAAGGAAGCATCCCAACTTCACCTTCCATGTGGCACTCTCTGAACCAAAACCCGAAGATAACTGGAAGGGATATACCGGATTCATTCATCAGGTGCTGATGGACAACTACCTGTCGCATCACCCCGAACCGGAGGAGATCGAATACTACCTTTGCGGCCCCCCCCTGATGAACAGTGCCGTTATGAAAATGCTTGACGACTATGGCGTACCGAAAGAAATGATCGCTTTCGACGATTTCGGGGGATAGGCAAAACACCTTTAACCCATGACCCATCGCATTGCTTTTGCTTTCATCCTGATCACGCTGCTGTCGGGATGTTCCAGGATTTACCAGAAGATGACCATCAATGGCCAGACACAGGGAACCTATTATGCCATAACGTATTACGATTACGATGGAAGGAATTTCCGGCAGGATATTGATTCAATCCTGCAGGCATTTGATGCCTGCGCATCGTTGTGGAATCCAAACTCCGTTCTCTCACGGCTAAATAATAACGACACCTCTGTCATTCCCGACGAGTGGTTCATTGATCTTTTTAATAAAAGTCAACAGATCTCCGGCATTACCTCTGGTTCGTTTGATATGACCGTTGGTCCCCTTGCCAGCGCCTGGGGCTTTGGTTTTGAGGACCGCATTGCGCTGGATTCGGCAAAAGTGGACAGCCTGCTTCAATTTACAGGATATCAGCTGGTGGAAATCGACCAGGGCCGGTTCATTAAAAAGGACCCGCGCATCAGGATCGATTTTAACGCGATCGCCCAGGGATATGCTGTCGACCTGCTTGCTTCCTTTCTGGAATCACAGCGACTTGATATTTTCCTGATCGACATCGGAGGTGAGGTATTCGCCCGCGGATTGAAACCAGACGGGTCGAAGTGGAGGGTTGGCATTGAAAAGCCGGCTGCGGGGCCATCGAATGACCGGCAGCTGAAGGCGGTCCTGGAACTGAAGGACGAAGCTATCGCAACCTCAGGGAACTACAGGAAGTTCATCGAAGAAAACGGTATCAGGTACTCCCACGCGATCGATCCCTCAACGGGTTATCCAACCCGTAATTCGCTGCTCAGCGTTTCGGTCAGGGCAAAAAGCTGTTGGGAGGCTGATGCATACGCAACCGCATTGCTGGTCATGGGCCTTGAAAAATCGCTCGCTTTTCTTTCGTCACACCCTGAACTGGATGCCTATTTGATTTACTCCGGATCATCCGGCGAGTTAAAAACGGAAATGACCAAAGGGATCAAACGGATTCTTGTGGAAGAGAACGAATAAGAGGTACCCGGTGAAGGGGTCATTGCTCAGTTGCTTGCTTCTTGTTCAGACATTCAGCTCCTTCTTCGCTTTGGCCACACGTGCAGGGAAGATGTCTCCCGGTTTTGGGATCAACGCTGCCACAACGCTTCTCAAACTGTCCTCCCTTTTTCACCAGCATCTTGATGCCAATACCCATGAATGCAAGGGCAACGAGAAGGATCGTAATCAACAATAATTTCATCAGGGGATTTTTTTTCGGGACTCAGCCTGCAACCTCACAGGAGAGAAAGCTGACCGTACTTACCGGATAAGCGTTTGTATTTTTTGCTGCGAAGACCGATGTACCCTTTCCTGAAGAATATGAACGTGTTGGTTCTGTCGAGCTTGAGGTTCGACAGGATATTTTTGTCGCTTGTATCCCGGTATTGAACCACAAAGTTGGTGATATCCGAAATATGGCGCGGTTCATTGAACTGGGCCAAATATTCGGCAACAAGTTCCTTGATGGTGCCTGTTTTGATTGCGGACCATTTTTTCAGGGAGTAGGTACTGGTTTTGCCAATCGCAACGATCTCGTCAATACTCAGTATGGATGATCTCAGCGATTCAATGTTGCTGGGCGTTTTGGGAGTGATGGCCGATAATTTCTGATGAATGTCCTTCAACTTCATCGGTTTTCCGTTTTTCTCCAGTATGTCGATGATATACTCGGAAAGCTTGACAAGGGTATTCCGGACAAGTACCAGCTGATTCTCACCGTCGATCCCGATTTGAAGTTCTTCCTGCGCAATTTGAACACATAGGGATCGGATCCGTTCGATCAGCGAGGGGTCATTTTCTTTCAGGAATGTCCGGATGAATCCTTCAAGTTCAATCCGGTAGGTCTGATCAATTCGTTTATTTTTGCGCTGATACAGATCATCATAAAAAGATCTGAAATCAAATGTCCGCGCAAGTTCGTTTTTAACAAGGTAATAGTTCCCGTATGTTGTGTCTTTATCCTGGAAGGTACTGAAGCTTTTAGAGAGGAAAATTGAAAAAACAAGGGTGTAGAACTTAGGTGTGAGGGTCAGTTCTTCTTTTGCGTTGATCTTCTCTGCAAATGCCTGATCAATCAGGATATAATCATTTTTGTTGTTGAGCTTGTAGGGAAAGTAGTTCTTCAGGTAATCCTGCTCTTTTGTAAACCTGAGGAGTGCATCTTCTATTTTATAGGGGATCAGTTGTGAGATTTGCCTGATCCTTTCACGGGTAATCTGATAAAGATCGCCGATGGACTGGAGTGTCATCTTTGATTTATCGGAAAAATAACCAAAATTGTGTTCAAAGATGAAGTATTCCCTTTCATTAAGTATTTCCCTGAATATCAATAGAAAGTATTTAAAATAGGGAAACCGTTTTTCAAGAAACTCAGTTCTGTAGATTTCTGTTTTGGATGAGGGTATTCCAAAATTCTCATAACAGAAAAATTTGAATTTTTCAAATACATTATCTTCATCTGTGATTTCAAGATCCTCGACGTTCACCTGATATTCATCGATGTACTTTTTAGCCAGGGTGATCAGTTCGATGTTGGTTTTCTCACCACAATTGCGGATCTTTTTAAAGTCACCGTTTTTCATATAATACAGAAGAATCTTATAAAGCGTTTCAAGAGAGCCTTTGATGCATACATTCTTAGTCCGTTCTGACAGACCGGAGAACTCCTGCAATTCTTCGATGTGAAAGTTGGTCAGGTTCATGATCATGATTTTTTACTGATTGAGGAGGTTATTGATGAAACCGGATTCTTAAATAGGGATACAAATATAATAAATGGTAAGGTTAAAAGCAAGATGTTTTTTTTATTAAAAAATTTAAATTTTTTTTAAGATTTTTCAATCATCATTTCTGGTTCCTGAAAGCAAAACAGACGACGGCACAAGCCTGTGCGGCATTGAGCGAGTCGGCGGCGCTGGAGGAGCTCCCCGTGGAAGAGCGAAAGGAAGGGATGGTAAGTTTGACGTTGATAGAAGGCAGGAGCAGGGGGGAGATCCCGGTTGACTCGTTTCCCAGCAGGATGATCCCTTTATTTTCCAACCGCGCAGACCGGATATCCGTCCCGTCGAGCATGCAGCCATAAACGGTCAGGGAAGGATTTTGACTATGCAGGAAATCAAGCAGGTCGGCATAATGCACCCGGACCCTTGCAATGGAACCCATGGTAGCCTGAACAACTTTTGGATTATAAACATCCACGCAACCCTTTGAACAAATGATAAACCGTATGCCGAACCAGTCAGCCGTACGAATTATGGTGCCCAGGTTACCCGGATCACGGATTTCATCCAGCATGATCACGAGTTCATCAGCAAGTTCAGCCTGCACCAGCGTGTTTTCAGGGATCTCTGCCACAGCCAGAACTTCCTGGGGTGTGGTCAGTGAACTGATCGCCTCCATCTCTTTTTCGGTGATCGCCACACAGCGGTCAGCTATGGGTTGCAGTTGCCCGGAGTGCATGTTCAGCCACGCACTGGTAGCATAAATGGAACGGACCTTCAGGGAACTGTGCAGGATGTCGGCGACACTTCTGGTGCCTTCGATGATGAATGCCTGGTAAGTCTCCCTGAATTTTCTGATTTTCAGTGACCGTACAAATTGGATGGCAGATTTGGAGAGCACGGCGATAAACTAAAAAAATCCCGGCAGGGTGCACTGAATCAATGTATGCTGCCGGGATGCATATCGGTTTAAGAAAAGATCACTCAGCAATGACCTCAAAGTTCATTTTTACCTTGATATCCTTATAAAGATTGATCATTGCCTCGTACGTCCCAAGTTCTTTCACACTATCACCATCAATGTTGATTTTTTTCCGGTCCACATCAAAGTTGAACTGTTCCTTGATGGCTTCAGCGATTTGAATGGCATTGACGGATCCGTATATTTTTCCGGTTGTGGCAGCCTTGGCACCTATTTTCACCGTAAGATTTTCGAGCGATTTAGCAAGGGCTTCGGCTTCTTTTCTGACTTTATCCTCCTTAAAGGATTTTTGTTTCTGGGTCTCCGCAACCATCTTCTTGTTAGGCCCGGTCGCCAGAACTGCAAAACCCTTTGGGATTAAATAGTTACGACCATAACCATCTTTAACATGGACGATTTCATTCTCATAACCCAGTTCGGTTATGTCTTTTTTTAAGATAACTTCCATCGCAACCTCCTTATTTTAAAAGATCAGCAACATAGGGCAACAAGGCAAGGTGCCGGGCTCTTTTGACAGCCTGAGCAACTTTTTTCTGATATTTGGTAGAAGTGCCGGTAATCCTTCTTGGCAGGATCTTACCCTGTTCGTTGACGAACTTCAGCAGGAAGTCGGCATCCTTATAGTCAATGTACCGGATTCTGTTTTTCTTGAAGCGGCAGTATTTTTTCTTCTTGATATCAACCGCAATGGGGGTCAAGTATTTGATCTCTGAATTACCCTGATTCGTCATCATTTTGAATTTTAATGGTTAGGCATCAATTTTTTCTTCCGTTTTGGCCAAACTGGCTTCTTTCTTACTGCGTCTTTTTTCGTTATAAACGATCGCATGCTTGTCAAGTTTCACGAGAAGATAACGAATCACGCGTTCATCGCGTTTGAAGGTAGTTTCAAGTTCTTTGAGGAAATTACCGTCGGATTTGAACTCGATCAGATGGTAAAATCCGGAAGATTTTTTCTGAATGGGATATGCCAGTTTACGCAATCCCCAGTAGTTTTCGTGGACGATTTCCGCCCCCCTTTCTTTCAGGAAGCTACTGAATTTAAGTACCGTTTCCTTCATCTGTTCTTCAGATAAAACGGGAGTCATAATGAAAACGGTTTCATAATGGTTAATCATTTTCAATAATTTAGATTAAGTGATAAGCTGTTTAAAAATGGAGTGCAAAGGTAGAAATAATTTGTTAAATTACAAACGGGCATGAAATTTTATCCAAGATCCTCCAGCGTTTGTTGGCAGATGAAGGTTGCTGCGTGTCCATCTCCGAAGATGGGCGGAAATGACCGTGGGGGGGAGGACTGAAAGTGTCGGAAAGCCTTCATTATCCTTTCAGGATTCGCATCGGTCAGGATTGCGCAGTGGTTGTCGGCGATCTCCTGCCATTCGGTTTCTGCCCGCAGGATGATGCAGGGTTTCCGGAAGAAATAGGCTTCCTTTTGCACTCCCCCTGAATCGGTGAGGATAAGCCTGGCGTTTTTTTCCAGCATCAGCATGTCAAAATAGGAAACAGGGCCTGTCAGGATGAGACGATCGTCGTGCCGAAGTTCTTCGGTGAAGTTGGCCGGCAGGGATTGTTGGAGGGAGAGTGCGGTCCGTGGATGAAGAGGAACAAGGATCTTTATTTTTTCTTCCAGGGCAATGGATGCCATGGCCTTGAAAATGTCGGCCAGGCGCCGGAGATCCTCCGTATTTTGAGCCCGGTGCACTGTGACCAGAGCATATTCCCCTTCGTTCAGCCCGTGTTTCCTCAACAGGGTGGATTGTTTTTCGGCAAGGGATTGATAATAAAGACAATTATCATACATCACATCCCCGCAGTGATAGATTCCGGGATGGTCGATATCCCGAAAGGCTTGCGGGTGATGAATGAGTCCTTCCTTTTCCAGATTCTTCATTCCCGTCATCGTGGGGGTGAACAGCAGGGTTGAGGCATGATCGCACAGGATCCTGTTGATTTCTTCCGGCATCGTTTTATGGAAGGATCGCATCCCGGCTTCAACGTGGATTACGGGAATATGCATTTTGGCTGCCGCCAGCGCACCGGCAAGCGTGGAATTTGTATCACCAAAGACCAGCACGGCATCGGTCACCGAACGCTGCAGTTCCTCTTCCAGGAGGCTGATCATCCGTGCGGTTTGTTTCCCGTGATGGTGCGATCCCACTTCCAGGTTGACATCAGGCACCGGTATCTCCAGCTCCTCGAAAAAAACCTGTGACATCTGCCGGTCGTAATGCTGGCCGGTGTGAATGATGCGTTCGGTGATCTGTCCGTGAAAGGTTTCCCGGATCGCACGGCTTATGGCGGCAGCTTTTATGAACTGAGGCCTGGCCCCGATTACGGTAGTGAGGTGCATCATGTCATCATGTTCTCGTCTGCAAAGCTAAAATAATTCTCCTCACCGATAATGATATGATCCAAAATTTGAATGTCCAGCAGGGTTCCCGCGTGGATCATCTTTTTTGTCAGGGAGATGTCGGCCTGGCTGGGTTCAACATTGCCCGAAGGATGGTTATGGCAGAGAATGAGTGAGGATGCGTGACGGTCGATCGCCACCTTGAAGATCCGCTTGGGATCAGCCACGGTTCCTGCCGTTCCTCCCTCGCTGATCTTTTCCTGGCCAACAATTTTGTTTGCCCGGTCGAGCAGCAGAAGCCAGAATCCCTCGTATTTTTTTTCAGCCAGTTCAACCTGAAAGAGTTCAAAGACATCCCTGCTTGACTGGATCTTTTTTCGCTGTATCACTTCGGATCCTCGTCGCCGGCGCCCAAGTTCCAGTGCCGCAATGATCGTTATGGCTTTGGCATGGCCGATGCCCTGGAACTTTACCAGTTCATTGACCTGTAGTTTCGACAGTTCGATCAGATTGTTCTGTATCTCGGTCAGGATCTCCTTGGCCAGGTCCAGGGCCGAATGCTCCCTGGAACCTGTCCCGATGAGGATTGCCAATAATTCAGCATCACTGAGTGAATGCTTGCCCTTGAGCATCAATTTTTCACGGGGCCGGTCTTCCTCCGCCCAACGGCTGATTGGAATGTGCTTCATCTGGTTTCTGTTTATACCTGTTAATACGGAAACCATGCAAAATGTGACCCCCTGGGGGAGAAATTCCGCTGCAGAACATTCGAAGTTGAAGGAGAGGTGCAGGTAGATGGAGATTGAAGAAAGGAAGGAGGATAGGAGAAAGTGGCACGACGGTCTTATGACCGGCTGTACATTTTATTGCAAGGTATTGACATGTTTTGTAAGGCTGGATTTGAGGTTGCCGGCCTTATTTTTGTGAACCAGCGAACGCTTGGCGTTTTTGTCAATCAGGCTGACCAGGCCGGAGAGCTTTTCTTCAGCCTGTTTTTTATCGGTCAGTGCACGGAAATCCCTGATGGCATTACGCATCGTTTTGGCAAAATAACGATTATGCTCTCTTTTGGCCTCGGTCTGCCGGATTCTTTTGAGTGAAGACTTATGATTTGCCATTTTTATTTTCTTTACGGTTTGTAGCCCGTAGGGGAATCGAACCCCTGTTACCAGGATGAAAACCTGACGTCCTAACCCCTAGACGAACGGGCCGTTAGATTCTTCAAAAACGGGAGTGCAAAAGTAGGAATATTTTTTTAATCAGCAAATGTTTATGGAAAAATATTATGAGCTGCAAGCTGCAAGCTGCCGGCTGCCTACTGCTGACCTGAACCATACTCCGCATGATCTCCCTGGAAACGGAATCCCACTCGCTTTCCTGTCTTGATGAGCAAGCTGTCGAGGGCCGTGCGCATCTCATCAACGGTGACTTCCTTGACTGCATCGAAAGGAGGGGTTAACAGGTCAAAATTGATCGTATAGAGGATGGATGACTCTATGATCTGCCGGGCTGCTTGCTTGTTCATGACCGCATTGCCGAAATTATTGAATAAAAAGCCGATCTCCCGTTTCCCTTCTATGAAGTAATGCATGTCCTTGTTGATAAAGACTCTTCCGATGAGGTAACCAATGTCGTTGATGCGGTTGTATTTGAATGAGTCTGCAAGAAAATTGTAAATATGGATCACCCCGCAGAAGGAGCGTTCCTTATTCTCTTTCACATAGGGCGTCTTCATCACCTCGTGATACCTGGAAAATTCAAAAACATTGGTATGCATGACAAACAGAAGGACATCCCCGGCGAATTTCAGTTCCATTTGAAATTCACCCTTATCCGTGAATTCGAAGGGGATGATGGATTTGTCGCGTCTGGTTTTCTGCGTGTAATCCTCAGCCATATCGCGGATCAACACCTTGAATTCCTGAAAGGTCTGGTGCGTGTTTCGGTAAACCTGCTGCTTGAGGGCGCCCTTTTGGATCAGGGCGTCGAACATCTCATCGTATTTTCCTTTTGCTGTCATGATTTCAACTGTTCTGAATTATTCCGGATCCGTAGAACCGGCCTGGTCATTCTATTCAAAAGTGAATGAGAGCTGGAACATTTTGGATCTCAATTGATCGATCGATTCGGTGTACAGGTTCCCCTCTCTTTCAATGATGTTGAAAAGTCCATAGGACATTTTAAGCTCTATTCCAAATTTGAAGTATGCCGTATAAAAATCGCATCCCACACCTGCCTCACCCAGCAGGTCACTCTTATTCAGTTTGACATGTTTATTGGTGCTGCTGTCTTTCATCCGTTTTGACTCCTTGGCAAGGTCAAGGGTGTACATGACACCTCCCAGGACATAAATCCTGGAATTCTGCAGCCGCATGGCTTTGTATTTCAGATGCAGGGGGACTTCAACAAGCGTCGAATATATTTTCTTGTTGATCGTGTCCATAAAGAAAACTCCTGGATCTTTATATGTATTATTGCGTTCCACATAATAGATCAGGTCTCTTTCGCCGAAGGCCAGGCTGGGGATCAATCTCAGGTCAAAATATTCCCCGAGCCGGAGGTTGGAAACAATTCCGATGGTAAATCCCGGATAATATTTATGTGCAATGGAGTCAACCCGGGCAGCATCTGACTCCTCCCGGTCGGGTATGGCGGATTTCGGAAACCAGACCGTATCAATGCCCGGGACGGGTTTTACCGTAAAGAACATCTGGTTCATGGCCAGAACGAAGCCGAAATGGTATGGAGCGTAGTCGAATTTCTGCAGGTTGGGTACTTTATTGACCTGGGTGGTGCCATTCCACGAGGACAGCATCAACACGACCAGCAATCGGAGGGATATGGGTGCTACAACCTTCAATGATTCAAGTTTGAATTCCTTTACAAAACGACTCCGGAGTAGATTTATTTCTTAAATAAAGCCGCAAAGGTATCTATTTTCCGCAATCTAGGAATTCAATCCCATCATTTCTTCCATCAGCTTCACCCGGTCGACCGGTACGACCCCGATGGATTCGCACACCAGACCTCCGGCAAGATTGGAGATCGTTGCGATCTCCAGGGGATTCATTTTCAGTGCCAGGCAGAGGGCTGCCACGCTGATCACCGTATCACCGGCTCCGGATACATCGGCGATCGTCCGCACATATGCAGGGACCGAATGGGTGATATAGGAATGCTCACCCAGTCTTGAACTGATAAACACGCCTTTTTCGGAAAGCGTGACCAGCATGTTGTCGATTCCCTGGTTTTTCTGAAAAGCCTGAACAGCCTCCCGTAAAAGGTCCGTATCATCAGGGTCGAAATCTATTTTCAATCCTTCGATGAGCTCCTTCAGGTTGGGCTTGAAAAGGTTTACGTTCCTGTATTCATTGAAATTTTTTTTCTTGGGATCAACGGCAACCGGAATATGAAGCTCTCCGGCCCGATGGGTGATTTTTTGTATCGCCCTGGCACTCATCACTCCCTTGTTATAATCCTGGATGATGACGACATGGATGGGGTATGTCTTTAAAAGGGAGTTAAAGCATTGGATCAGTTCATCCGCTTCTTTGGTGTTGAGTTCGGTGTCGGTTTCTTCATCCACCCTGAGCATCTGGTAATTGTTTCCGATGACTCTGAACTTGGTGGTGGTGATCCGTTCCTTGCTTCTGACGATCCCTTTTGTGAAAAGATTTTCCTTTTCCAGCAGCTGTATGAATTCATCGGCTTTGCTGTCGCTGCCGATGACCGAGCACAGGATGGGTTTTCCACCCATTGCTTTGACATTCAGGGCTACATTGGCTGCACCTCCCAGCAGGCTGGCCCGCCGGTTCACCGTGACGATCGGCACCGGCGCTTCAGGTGAGATCCTTTCCACTTTACCCCAGATATAGGAGTCAATCATCACATCGCCGATGATGAGCACATTCAGCCCGGTGATGTCCGTGAAATATTTTTTTATGTCCTTTTCTCTCAGCATATGATCGGATTCCTGATGACCGGTCTCTTAATGAAGTTGTGATACTGCCGCATTCAGCCGCGATATGGCTTCCTGAAGCTTTGATGTGGATGTGGCGTAGGAGATCCTTACGCAGGTGGGATCTCCGAAGGCAGTTCCCGGCACCATGGCAACAAATGCCTTGTCGAGAAAGTAGTTGCACAGGTCATCACTGGTCTTGATCTGGTAGTTTTCGAATCTTTTACCGAAAAGTTTTTTGACGTTTGGAAAAACATAAAAGGCTCCCTCCGGAACATTTGTTTGAAATCCGGGAATTTTACCGAGTTCAGCGATCACCAGGTCACGTCGTTCTTTAAAGGCGTTGACCATCCTCTGAAGGTCATTGCTTTGCCCGGGATCGATCAGCAGGGCTCTTAGGGCGGCTCTTTGAGCAATGCTGCTGGCGCCGGAGGTCATCTGGCCCTGTAATTTTTCACACGCTGCGGCGATTTGGCGGGGCGCTCCCAGGTAACCCAGCCTCCAGCCAGTCATGGCAAATCCTTTGGAAACACCGTTCACCGTGACAACCCTGTCGCGGATGAAATCAAACTGTGCCATACTGGCGTGACCACCCGTAAAATTGATGAGTTCATAAATTTCATCCGAAATGATGTAGATTTCTTCGTGGCGGGAGAAGACTTCAGCCAGGGCCTGCAGCTCTTTTTCCGTGTAAACGGACCCTGAAGGATTGCAGGGGCTGGAGAAGATCATCAGGCGGGTTCGGTCGGTGATGGCCTGTTCGATCTGCTGTGGTGTGACCTTAAAGTCATTTTCAATCAGTGCTGGAACAAAGACGGGAGTGCCTTCCGCCAGCTTTACCAGCTCCCGGTAACTGACCCAGTAGGGGGTGGGGAGCAGGACTTCATCGCCCGGATTGACAAGGCAAAGCACGGCATTGGCTATCGCATGCTTTGCACCTGATGAGACCACGATCTGTTCAGGCGTATAGTCAAGGTTGTTGTCCCGTTTGAACTTCAGGCAGATGGCATCCCGCAGATCCTTGTAACCCGGTACGGGGGAATAAAAGGTATAATTAAGATCAATGGCTTCAACGGCTGCTTGCTTGATGCTGTCGGGTGTATAAAAATCAGGTTCACCAATGCTCAGGTTGATCACTTGTTTGCCCTGCGCGGCCAGTTCCCTGCTGCGCTTTGCCATCGCAAGGGTTTCAGATTCAGCCAGCTGGTTCACTCTGTCGGATAATCGTATCATTCCCAATGCATTATTAATGATCTTATGGTATTGTTAGCGTGTGAACAAAGGTAGGGAAAATAATCTTTCAGAATGATTATCTTTGGCGCACAAATAATAACGATGGTATGGAAACCTTTCTTGACATCAGTAAATACATTCTGCCTTCACTGATCGTGCTGCTCACGGCTTACCTTCTGGTACGCTCTTTCCTGGAAAACGATCAAAGGAAGAGGGAAGCCCGGAAAGAGGAAGAACAGGACAAGGCCATCATCCCGTTGCGCTTGCAGGCCTATGAACGGATGCTTCTTTTTCTTGAGCGGATGGCCCCTGCCAACCTGGTTCTTCGTGTCTCGAAACCGGATTTGACTGCCGAACAGCTTCAATCCGTGCTGTTGCGCACGATCAGGGAGGAATTTGATCATAACCTCACGCAACAGCTCTATCTGTCAGATGAAGCCTGGGGGCGGATCAAGAATGCAAAGGAAGACATGGTCAGGATGATCAATGTAGCCAGCAGCCGAACCGAACCAGATTCACCTTCCCACGAACTGGCTTCGGCATTGTTTGACGAATTGCTGAACGCACAAGATCGTCCGGCCGAAAAAGCATTGACTTATCTCAAGAAAGAATTCAGGGAAATGATGAATCAAAAAAACGTTTAATTTTGGCGTTCTGATGTTTTTTTCTTCAGAAATTCCAGTGTGGGAACTCACCGTACATCATTTATCGGCGCCGCCGCAGTCAGCATGGCCGCCGTTCTCTGGGGATTGGATGGTATCGTCCTGACGCCACGTTTGTATAATCTGAATATCGGTTATGTGGTGTTCGTGCTTCACCTGATTCCGTTTGGGATCATGAATCTGTTCATGTTCGGCGAATACCGCCACCTTCAGCGGTTCACCGCCGGTGATGCTTTCTATATCTGCCTGGTGGCCCTGACCGGTGGCGTCATCGGAACTTTGGCCATCGTAAAGGCACTTTTTTTGGTCAATTTCCAGGACCTGACCATCATCGTCCTGCTTCAAAAATTCCAGCCGGTTTTTGCCATCACACTTTCTGCTCTTTTGCTGAAGGAAGCCATCCGTAAAGATTTTCTGGTTTGGGCTTTGATGGCCATTTTCGCCGGTTATTTTTTGACCTTCGGGTGGGCAAGACCCGACTTTTCAACCGGTTCCAAAACGGTGCATGCCGCGCTGTTCGCGCTGCTGGCTGCTGCTTCCTTCGGAAGTTCGACCGTTTTAAGCAAGAAGATCCTTATAAAGTTTGATTTCAGGACAGCAACGTTTTACAGGTATGGATTAGCCGCCCTCTTTATGCTTTTTTATGTCATCGGTGCAGGCCAGTTGGATCAAATCAGGGTCACTACTCCTTTCAACTGGATGATATTCATTGTTATCGCTTTTACAACCGGATCGGGCGCCATTTTCCTGTACTATTACGGACTAACGCGCATCAGAGCCATCGTCGCTTCCATTTGTGAACTTTTCTTTCCGCTTTCAGCGATCCTTTTCGATTACATTTTTAATGGCAACATCCTTTCCCCTGTTCAATGGATCAGTGCAGGGGTGATGGTCTTCGCCATTTTCAATCTTAATCGCACCTCTGCTTAGTTACTGTGCTCAAATTCCCGGAGGTCTTCCATTAGCTTTTTGCGTGTAAAGAAGATACGGCTTTTGACCGTTCCGATCGAAAGGTCGAGTGCTTCAGCGATCTCTTTGTATTTGAATCCATTCGTATGCATTTCAAACGGGCGCCGGTGACTTTCCTCCAGCCGTGCGATGCGCTGAAGGATATCATTCACATGCATTCTGCTTTCAGCGGATTCTTCCTCCGACGACATGGAACTGTTCAGATAGTAAAGATCATCCGTGGTATCCACCATGGTGTTGGCCTTGGCATTCCTGCGGTAGTTATTGATGAAGGTATTCTTCATGATGGTGTAAGCCCACGCCTTCAGGTTTGTGCCGGATTGGAACTGTTCGCGGTGGGTGAGCGCCTTGACGAACGTGTCCTGTACGAGATCCTTTGCGTCTTCCTGATTGGAGGTCAACAAAATGGCAAAATAGTTCAGGTTTTCCTTCAACCCAAGGAGCTTATAGTTGAATTCGATCTGTGTCATGGCTTTAATTTGTTTAATTATTGTTTAATAATTACGCAGCAAAATTAAACAGAAATGAAACACAAACCTATAATTTTCTGAAAAAAAATCTTAAAAATTTGTTAAAAAAAGTAAATGATTGATGTTTAGGGATGTCCGGACGGGATTATTTTATCATATGGAGGGTTTAATATGGGAGGGAAAAGGTTGTACAAAGGCACAAAGGCACAAAGGCACAAAGGCACAAAGGCACAAAGGCACAAAGGCACAAGGGCACAAGGCACAAAGGCACAGAGGCACAGAGGCACAGAGGCACAAAGGCACAGAGGCACAGAGGCACAGAGGCACAAAGGCACAAAGGCACAAAGGCACAAAGGCACAAAGGCACAAAGGCACAAAGGCATAAGGGATAAGGCATAAGGGATGTCTGGGGGGAAAGGGGGGAGGGTTGAGGTTGGGTGAGGGAATTTTGATTTTTGATTTTTGATTTTTGATTTTTGATTTAGGATGGATCAGGGGGTGAGATGAGGGTTTTGAAGTGAAGGGGATCGTGGATCGGGATGACATTGGTGGGCAGCGGATCAGTCAGCTGAAATGCCTGGCTGCCTGTAATATAAACGGTTTTCGTGTGAAAATCGGATGCCAGCCGGCAAATATAGGCATCTGCGTCGGACAGTCCCATGGCAGATACCAGGGAAGTGACCAGTGCGTCGGGCTCCTTTAACCGGGCAACCTCCAGCAGATCGCCATAGGGTACGGACTGTCCCAGGTAGATGATCTTGTGGCCTGATTTTCTGACCAGGTAGCTGTAAAACAACAATCCCAGTTCATGCAGCTCATTTTCCGGAAGAAAAAGAATGAACCTCTTTGAATCCCTGGCAGGTTTTACGATGAGGTTATCAATGGCCACCAGCAGTTTTTGCCGCAATAAGTTGGACACAAAATGCTCCTGCGCCGGGTTGATGGTTCCTGTTAGCCAGAGGATTCCTATCCGTTCCAGAAACGGATAAATGATGTTCAGGATGGTATGTTCGAATCCCATGTTCAGCGTAGCCAGATGGATGGTCTTTTCAAACCGGGGCTCGTCCAGATCGATCATAGCCGTCACCAGATTGTCGATCCGGCTGGTCTCTTCACTTTCGTGACTGTAAGCGTTCATGATCTTTTCGTTCAGCTCGTCATCCCCCAGCTCAGCCAGTTGTGAAATTTTAAAACCCTGTTTGATCAGTGCGGAAATGTTGAGCAGCCGCTTCAGGTCCTCGTCGCAGTAATAACGGATGTTGGTGGAGGTTCGTTTGGGCTTTACAACCTGATAGCGCTTCTCCCAGATACGGATCGTGTGAGCCTTGATGCCGGTCATCTTTTCAAGGTCCCTGATCAGATAGGTACACTGTGCCATAAAAGTCGGGCTTGTTTTAATTTGGTTCTTACCTGATTAAACAATCCCCGGATCAAAAAGTTTGAGAAAATCCCGATAAAATGTTTGTTGGCTGGCGGGATAGGGGGAGGACCTGGATCAGAGCAGCGATCTGGCTTTCCGGATGGCCTCCGGAAGGCCGTCCGGTTGTCTGCCTCCTGCCGTGGCAAAGTAGGGTTGACCGCCACCACCTCCCTGGATCTCTTTTGCCAGCTCCCTGACCAGGTTGCCTGCATTGAAATTCCTTTTTGCGACAAGATCTTCCGAAATCATGACCGTAAGGTGAGCCTTATCAGCAATTCTGGCTCCAAGGACCAGAAAGAGGCCGGGGATTTTATTTTTCAGCCGGTAGGCAAGATCCCGAATGCCCTCTGCATCCAACTCCACGGTCGCACCAATGAAGTTGATCTCACCGATCTTTTCAGCTTGCAGGATAAGGGTTTCCTCAAGGTGTTGGATTTTTTCCCGCTGTGCTTCCTCCAGTTTTTTCTGCAGCCCAAAGTTTGCTTCCAGCAGGTTCTGAACCGCCCTGACGACATCCTGGGTGTTTTTCAGCAGCTGTTTCACATCCCTGACAATCGTGATATGGTCGTTCATGTATTGAAAGGCTTTATCACCCGAGGCAGCCACGATTCGTCGTATGCCGGCGGCGGTGGCTTCTTCGGAAAGGATTTTAAAAAGCCCTATCTGGCCTGTCGCACGCACGTGGGTTCCACCGCAGAGTTCAATGGAATCCCCGAACCGGATCACCCTGACCTGTTCCCCGTATTTTTCTCCGAAAAAGGCCAGGGCGCCCATTTTGACCGCTTCTTCCATCGGGACCTGCCTGTTTTCGTGGAGAACCAGATTTTCTCTGATTTTCTGATTAACAATGGCTTCGGCCTGTGCTAATTCCGACTCGCTCATTTTTTGGAAATGACTGAAGTCAAAACGAAGGTAGTCGGGGCCCACAAATGAGCCTTTTTGTTCGACATGCCTGCCCAGGACCGATCGCAATGCCTCATGCAGCAGATGGGTGGCCGAATGGTTGCAGGCGGTCTGCATTCTCTTTGTAACATCCACGGTTGCAATGAAAGAGGCCGCTGGATCGGAAGGCAGCCGGTCAGTAATGTGGAGGATGAGGTTGCCCTCTTTTATGGTGTCCAGGATTTCAATTCGTTCGCCGTTATGGCTCAGGATTCCCGTATCGCCCACCTGGCCACCGCTCTCAGCATAGAAGGGAGTCCGGTCGAGAACGAGCTGAAAGTGGACGGAACCTTTTGTTTTGACTTTACGGTACTTGTTGATTTTTACCGGGATTTCCGTCAGGTCATATCCCATAAACTGACCGCCGGCTTCCGGACCAAGCACAGCCCAATCATCCGTATCCATCTGTGTGGCCTGCCGTGACCGGTCTTTCTGCCGTGCCAGATGTTCCTGAAATCCTTCCATGTCCACTTTTTTCCCCTGCTCTTTCGCCATAAGCTGGGTGAGGTCGATCGGGAAACCATACGTGTCGAAAAGCTCGAACGCAAATTTACCATCTACAACAGGCTCCTCCTGGTAAGAATGCACGTATTGCTCGAACCGTTTTATGCCGATGGACAGTGTTCTCAGGAAGGCGGTTTCTTCCTCTGTGATCACCTTCATGATGATCTCCTGCTGTTTTTTCAATTCGGAAAAAACTCCCTCCATTTCTGCTACCAGGACCGGCACGAGCTGACCGATGAACGGTTCTTTCTGATCCAGGAATGTAAATCCGTATCTGACAGCTCTTCGCAGTATTCGCCGGATCACATAGCCTGCATCCTTGTTGGAGGGAAATTGTCCGTCAGCGATGGCGAAGGCAATGGCCCTGAGATGATCTGCCACCACGCGGATGGCGATGTCCGTTTCAGCGGAACGGGCATACGGGATCCCTGTGATTTGGGAGATCTTGTGAATGATTGGCTGGAAAACATCGGTGTCGTAATTGGAGGTTTTTTCCTGCAATACCATGCACAGCCTTTCCAATCCCATCCCGGTATCCACGTGTTTCCTCGGAAGGGTTACCAGCGCCCCGGAAGCGGTTCGGTTAAATTCGATGAATACCAGGTTCCAAACCTCCATCACCAGCGGATTCCCTTTATTGACCAGTGTGCATCCCGGTAGGATTTTTCGTTCCTGCTCACTGCGCAGATCGACGTGGATCTCCGAGCAGGGTCCGCAGGGACCGGATTCCCCCATTTCCCAGAAATTATCTTTCTTCGTCCCGAAGATGATCCTGTCGTCGCTGACGATCTGCTTCCAGTACTGGAATGCTTCCCTGTCTTCCGGCAGGCCTTCTTCTTTATCGCCTGCAAAAACGGAAACGTATAACCTGTCGCTGCTGATGCCGAAGACTTGGGTCAGTAATTCCCAAGCCCACTCGATGGCCTCTTTTTTGAAATAGTCACCAAACGACCAGTTACCCAGCATTTCAAACATGGTATGGTGGTAGGTGTCGATCCCGACTTCCTCCAGGTCATTGTGTTTTCCCGACACGCGCAGGCATTTCTGGGTGTTGGCAATCCGAGGGAACCTGGCCTGGTTGTTACCGAGAAAGATGTCCTTGAACTGGTTCATTCCTGCATTGGTGAACATAAGCGTCGGATCGTCCTTGATGACCATCGGGGCAGAAGGAACGATCTGATGACCTTTGGATTCAAAAAAACTCAGGAATTTTTTTCTGACACTGGCTGCCTTCATACCTGACAGGTAAATTGTTGATAAATTATACAAAAAATTAGAGTTGCAAAATTAGTTTTTTTACTTAATTTTGCACCACAGAAAGCCAAATTACACCATACCTGTCTGAACAGGCAAAGAGCGCTTATGGCAAAAAATCAATTTCTGATTGATTTAAATTCCCTCCAGATAAAAAAGTTCAGAAGGAGTTTCAGAGAGCGTGTCAAGCGTTTTCTAACCGTTCTGGCCACCGTCCTGGTCTTTTCAGTAGCCGTCATGTCCGTTGCGTATTCCGTTTTTGACTCACCGAAGGAAAAAATGCTGAAGAGGGAGCTGGAACAGTATTCCCTGCAGTATCAGGTGCTGAATGACCGGCTGGAAATGGTATCCGGCGTTTTAAAGGATCTGCAGGATCGTGATGATAACATTTACCGTGTGATCTTCGAGTCGGAGCCCATACCTTCCGGGATCAGGAAAGCAGGTTATGGCGGTGCTCAGCGTTACGATCATCTTACCGGGTACAAGAACTCCGACAATATGATCACTGCCACGAAGAAACTTGACGAGATCACGCGGCAGCTGTATGTCCAATCGATTTCTTTTGACCAGGTTTTCAACATGGCGAAGAATAAAGAGAAAATGCTGGCTGCCATTCCTGCAATTCAACCCATCCATAACCTTGACCTGCGACGCATTGGCTCCTATTTTGGTATTAGAACGGATCCCTTCTATAAAGTGAAAAAGTTCCACTACGGGGTGGATTTTTCCGCTTCGATTGGAACGGAGGTATATGCCACGGGAAATGGGAGAGTAATGGATGTCAGGTCTTCGGACAGGGGCTACGGCAATACGGTCATTGTAGATCACGGCTACAGTTACGAGACACAATACTCACATCTTTCACGGTTCGCCGTCAGCCCAGGACAGGAGGTCAAAAGAGGACAGGTAATCGGTTATGTGGGGAATACCGGCAAATCCTCCGCACCTCACCTGCATTATGAAGTACATAAAAATGGCATCCCCGTCAATCCCATTTATTATTTTTTCAATGACCTGTCGCCGGCAGATTTTGAACAGATCGTTGAACTTTCATCAAGGGCCAGCCAGGCGATGGACTGATACCATCCGGTCATTGCCATGACAAGCAAATCCCATACTGTTGATAAGATCTATTACTCCATCAGCGAGGTGGCGGCGATGTTCGGTGTGAATGCATCCCTGATCCGTTTCTGGGAGAAGGAGTTCGATGTCCTGCAACCAATCAGGAACAGAAAGGGAAATCGTTTGTTTGCACGGGCGGATCTTGAAAATCTCCAGATCATTTACCACCTGGTCAGGGAGCGGGGATTTACGCTGGAAGGAGCCCGCAAACACTTAAAGCAACACCGCAATGAGACCCTCCCCATTGCGCAGGTATCCCACTCACTTCAGAAGATCCGGGAAACTCTGCTGGAAATTGACCGCACACTCTCAGGTGAGGTAAAACAGCAGAATGCATGTCCCGGGGAGTGCAACGATGAGTGACCTGTTGGATAAAGGTCTTCAGGTCTTCGGGTCTTCAGGTCTTCAGGTCTTCGGGTTCTCGGGTCTTCGGGTTTTCAGAAATAGCGGTTTTCGGTCAGGTACCCCTTGACATACTCATCAACTCCTTCCTCCAGGGAATAAAAGTTAAAGTCATGACCCGTCTGCTTCAGCTTATCCATTCTGGCTTCTGTGAAATTCTGATAACGGTTGCTGATATCGGCCGGCATGGGGATGAATTCGATCTTTTCTTCCCTGTTCATCGCGTTGAACACAGCCGTGGCAAGATCCAGGAACGTTCTGGCCTTTCCGGTTCCCAGGTTGTAAATGCCTGAGGCCGGCCGCCGGTTCATCAGGAAATAGATCACGTTGATGACATCCTTTACATAGATAAAGTCCCTGAGTTGCCTGCCATCCTCAAAGTCAGGGTGATTTGACCGGAACAGGCGGATTTTTCCGGTAGCCGTTATCTGGTTGAAGGCGTGAAAGACCACGGAAGCCATCCTTCCTTTGTGGTACTCGTTGGGGCCATAGACATTGAAAAATTTTAAGCCCGCCCAGAAGGGAGGCTGATCTCCCTGCCGGATCAACCACTTGTCAAATTCATTTTTCGATTCACCATACGGATTCAGAGGCTTGAGTTTTGGGATGATTTCATGGTTGTCGTCGTATCCCCACTCACCCATCCCGTAGGTGGCCGCCGAAGAAGCATAGATCAAGGGAATCTGGTATTCGCTGCAGAGATTCCAGACCGATTTTGAATAATTCAGGTTAAGCTCGTCAAAGATCCTTCTGTCAAACTCCGTTGTGTCTGTCCTGGCCCCGAGATGAATGATCCACTCAACTTCCGCCCGGTGATCCTTTAGCCACCCCGTGAGATGATCGCGGTGTACCTGACTGAGGAAGGTTTTGTGGTTGATGTTTTTGTTTTTCAATGACTTTGAGAAATCGTCAACAATCACAAGTTCTTTGTGCCCTTTGTGGTTCAGCTTGTTGACCATGCAACTCCCTATGAAACCAGCAGCTCCGGTTACAATGATCATAAATGAAGGCTTAGGTGTTTATTAACTGTAAAGATAAACAACTATTGATCATAAATCAAACGCAGGGGATTGAAAATTCGTATAATCCTTTTTTTTCAAACGAACCCGTGGATCATGGATCTCTGCAATAATAATTTGATTAGGTTTGTACGTTGAATTTTGTAAAGAACCTAAATCAAACACGATGACTGCGAAAGTTAGACAACTGTTGAACGAAAGCAAGGCTGCGCGGTGGTCAGCACTGGCGCTCGTTTCGATAACCATGCTGGCCGCCTATTACTTTGTGGACATGATCGCTCCGCTGCAATCCCTCCTGGAGGTTGATTACGGATGGTCACCCCGGAATTACGGCTTATTCTCCGGTTCGGAATACCTGCTGAATGTTCTTGGTTTTCTTATTATCTCCGGGATCATCCTGGATAAGATGGGCATACGCTTCACTGGTCTGTTGGCCACCTTGGTGATGCTCGCAGGGGGTCTTATTAAAATGTACGCACTGACCAACTACTTTCGCAATGGCGGTTTCGGTTTCGACTTTTTCAATTCTTTCTGGACCATCATGCCTGCCACCGCAAAGCTGGCGGCCCTCGGGTATGGCATTTTCGGCATTGGTGTTGAAATGGCAGGGATCACAACCTCCCGGACGGTGGTAAAGTGGTTCAAGGGCAGAGAGCTCGCTTTTGCCATGGGAATGCAGCTGGCTACCGCCCGTCTGGGAGCATCCATCGCGTTCTTTTTCTCTGCCAGAATGGCCGGAGTGAAAATGGTGGAGGGCATCCCCCAGGGGAATGTTATGAATCCGGTCTACCTGGGAATCGCGTTGGTCACCATTGGCTTTCTGACCTTTCTGACCTATACGTTCATCGACGCCAAACTCGATAAACAGACCGGTCAGACGGGACCCGTGGCCGATCCGACGGAAGAATTCCATATCAGTGACCTGAAAAAGATCATCACAAACCGGGGATTCCTGCTCATTGCCCTGCTCTGTGTCCTTTTCTACTCCGGTGTCTTTCCCTTTCTGAAATACGCCGTGAATATGATGCAGAACAAACTTGGCGTTTCCGCGGAGATTGGAGGCATGATCTCGGGCCTTCTCCCCGTCGGAACCATCATTCTGACGCCCATCATCGGGACGTACCTGGATAACAAGGGCAAGGGAGCTACCATGATGATCTTTGGAGCAGCACTTCTGACCCTGGCGCACCTGACCTTCGCAATCATACCGATCAATACATTCCTGGCCATCCTGTCGATCATCGTGCTGGGGATCGCATTCTCCCTGGTGCCTGCAGCCATGTGGCCCTCGGTACCCAAAATTGTAGAGGAGAAATATCTGGGTTCGGCCTATGCCCTGGTGTTCTGGATACAAAACATCGGACTGCTGCTCATACCCTGGCTGATCGGATATCTTCTTGAAGCAGTAAATCCTGGTGTGGCAGAAAATATTAAAAACGGAATACCCGATACCTATAATTATACGGTTCCCATGCTTGTTTTTGCTGGCCTCGGGGCTCTGGCAATCATCCTTGGATTTCTTCTGCGCCGTGAAGAAAGGATCAAGCACTACGGGCTGGAGGATCCCAACAAGCAAAAAAAGCGTGAGGCAATTTAACTTCGTAATAAGCTCAGAGAAAAAATCGAATTGTATGAAAAACTTGATTTTTATGCAATGGCGTATCTTTATTACGGCAGCCCTGAGTCTTTCCGCATGCCATCTTCCGGCACAGATCAGCCGGGAAGGTGTTCCGGTCAGCTTTTCGATGGAGGGTCTGTCGGACGCTATCCCTGTGATTACGCTGGAAACACTGCCACCGGATGTCGTGGCAAGGGTTGATGATCACCTTCAAAACGGTCCTGGCCCGTACCGCATCGGGAAAACACTTCCGGTGAACGTGACCTGTGATCATGCAGGCCTTTGGGAGGAATTACCGGATGGAGGAAAGCTATGGCGTTTGAAGATACAATCTTCGGGTGCCCTGGCCGTCAGTCTGTATTTCGACCGGTTCTATCTTCCTGCGGGAGGTGAATTGTACGCCTATAACGAAATGAGGACACAGGTCATTGGCGCCTTTACGGACTTCAACAATGATCCCAGCGGCCTGTTTGCCATGGAGATCATTCAGGGAGAATCCGTTACGCTGGAATATTCCCAGCCCGCAACGGTCGTCCAGCCTCCTGTCATCAGCATCTCCGATATGGCCCATATCTTCCGGGGCGTCCATTTTGAAACGGTTACCGGCAATGACCGGGATCAATCTTCCTGGTGCATGATCAATGTGAATTGCGTGGAGGGAGAGGACTGGCAACTGGAGAAAAGGGGCATTGTGCGGCAGTACATGTTTTTGCCCGGTGGCTGGGTGGGCTGGTGCACCGGATCGCTGATCAACAATACGGCATGGGATCTTGCACCCTATGTCCTGTCAGCCTGGCACTGCGGGGAAGGGTGTTCGTCAGGTAATTTCAACCAGTGGATCTTCTACTTCAAATACGAAGCCTCTTCCTGTACAGGTACCAGCGGCCCTGAAAATTTCAGCACCACCGGCTGCGCCCTCAAGGCTGAAGGGAGTTATGAAACCGGATCCGACTTTGCCCTCTATCTCCTGAACCAGGATCCGCCCGACTCGTACGATCCTTACTGGAATGGCTGGAACAGAACCAATGATCCAAGCACCAGCGGGGTCGGCATCCATCATCCGATGGGTGACATCAAAAAGATCAGTACATATGTCACCCCTCTTCAAAGCGCACAATGGGATGGTAACGGCGTCCTTTCCCACTGGCTCCTTCAGTGGGCCCCAACATCAAACGGCACTGCGATCATCGAAGGAGGATCATCCGGTTCACCACTGTTCGACAGTGATCACAACATTGTAGGAGACCTGACGGGACATTACACGGTGATGACCTGCGAAAATCCTGGCGGATACAATACGTTCTACGGAAAATTCTACTGGTCGTGGGATAAAATGGGCAACGAACCGATCCAGCAACTCAAGGGCTGGCTGGATCCCATGGCAACAGGTCAGGAAATCCTTCCGGGTACATTCGGAATTGCTCCCATCGTGGACTTTGAAGCCAACGACCCAACCATAACCCCAGGCTCTTCTGTCAACTTTTTTGACCGTTCGATGGGCAATCCGGTGGAATGGGCCTGGACATTCACAGGAGGAGAACCTTCTTCTTCAACTGATCAAAATCCTCAGAGTATCGTCTTTAATGACTACGGAACCTACACGGTCAAGCTGACCGCATCCAACCCGTTTGGTTCCGATACCGAAACCAAGACGGGCTACATCAAGGTAGGGGATGCCCCGGTTGCTGATTTTTACGCGGAGGAGACGGAAATTATTTCCGGTGGAACGGCTTTCTTTTTCGATGCATCCCTTCAGGATCCTACTGCCTGGAGCTGGCAGTTCGAAGGAGGGACTCCGTCGGTTTCGTTCGTGAAGAATCCTGGCCCGATCTATTACACGACTCCGGGAGTCTACCAGGTAAAGCTGACGGCGATCAATGATTATGGCAGTGACACGGAGACCAAGGCAGGTTATGTTACGGTACTGGGCCCTCCCAATGCTGATTTTACGGCCAGCCAGACCATGATCCCCATCGGCGGATCGGTCAATTTCACGGATCTCTCCACCGGTAATCCAACCTCCTGGCAATGGAACTTCCAGGGAGGAACACCTTCCATCTCCACCGAACAAAATCCCCAGGAGATCGTGTATGATGAAGCGGGGGAGTTCAACGTCACACTGAGCGTATCCAGTGATATCGGCACCGACGACACGACCATGGTTGGCTACATCCAGGTAGTGGCAGCACCCGTTCCCAACTTTACAAGCCCCAACCGCTATATCCAGGCAGGGACGACCACCACCTTTACCGATTATACCACCGGCAACCCGACCAGCTGGTTCTGGGAATTTGAGGGGGGCACACCGGCAACCTCCGATCTGCAGGATCCCGGAGCGATCCTTTACAGTACGGTCGGTGATTTCGATGCCACGCTGACGGCTACCAACGAGTATGGATCACAGAGTGTCACCAAGCCAAATTATATCCACGTGGGCGATGTTCCGCAGGCGGATTTTATGGCAAGTGAGACTTTCATCGCTGTAGGAACGAGTATCAATTTCGCGGATCAGAGCACCAATAGTCCCACAACCTGGACATGGGTTTTCGAAGGCGGGACGCCGGGGACTTCATCGCTGAAGAATCCATTGCCTGTCACCTACGAACAGGTAGGGATTTATGATGTCACCCTCACCGTCACCAATGCGTATGGAGAAGATACGGAGGTGAAAACCAATTTTGTGGAGGTCGGGTATGTCGGGATGGATGACCGCCGGCTGACGGCTGAGCATATTGAACTCTATCCGAATCCGACCACGGGTGCCCTGGTTCTTGACCTGAAGGGAGATGTCAGTGATGTGGTTTCCATACGCTGTTACAATTCCATTGGCAAGAGGATCCTGGAGATCACCCGGGAACAGGGTATTTTGCACCAGATGCAGTTCGACCTGGCAGGGAACCCGCCGGGACTCTATCTGTTGAGTGTGCATACAGAAAATGACCTTATCATCAAAAGGATCACCCTGGTTCAATAAACGGATTTTCTTGTTCCGGACTTTAATTTTCGGAATATTTCAGGCACAAAATAATTGAAAAAACAGTTACTTTTGTGTCTGATTTTATTTTGGAATTTTTAGAAAAACATACTATGAACAAGCAGATTTACAACACATTAATGCTATTCATCAGCATAGCATCACTTTTTACTGCCCTGACGGTCCAGGCACAGATCAGCCGCGAGGGAGTACCACCCAGTTTTTCAGTGGAGGGACTCTCCGGCATTGTTCCGGTGATAACACTGGATCCTTTGCCTCAGGATGTAATTGCAACGATTGATGACAATCTCCGGACAAGTCCGGGTCCGTATCGCATCGGAAAGACCATTCCGGTAAACGTAACCTGCGACAATGCAGGTCTGTGGGAAGATCTGGCGAAAGGGGGGAAGGTCTGGCGGCTTAAATTGCAATCAGAGGGAGCGCTGGCCGTGAGCCTGTATTTTGATCAGTTCATTCTTCCGGCGGGTGGAGAATTGTATGCCTACAATGAAATGAAAACACAGGTGATCGGCGCCTTCACGGATTTCAACAACGATCCCAGCGGGCTTTTCTCCACGGAGATCATTCAGGGAGAATCCGTTACGCTGGAATATTTTCAGCCTGAGAACGTATCCCTTCAACCCGTGATCAGCATTTCGGATATGGCCTACATCTTTCGTGGTGTCTCCTTTGAAACATTTCCCGGAAATGAACGAGGCGGATCAGACTGGTGCATGATCAACGTGAACTGTCCTGAAGGCGACAACTGGCAATATGAGAAAAGAGGAGTGGTCAGGCAGTATATGATCCTACCCGACAGCTATATCGGATGGTGTTCGGGATCACTGATCAACAATACATCGTGGAATCTTGAACCTTATGTCCTGTCAGCTCACCATTGCGGAGAAGGGTGTTCATCAGGCATGTTCAATCAGTGGATTTTTTATTTTAAATATGAAGCAGCTACCTGCACCGGGAATTCTGGTCCGGCGAATTTCACGATGACCGGGTGCCAGCTCAAGGCTGAAGGGGACAGGTATGTAGGTTCGGATTTTGCGCTGTATCTTTTAAACCAGGACATTCCTGATACACACGAGCCTTACTGGAATGGCTGGAACAGGACAAACGTTGCCAGTACCAGTGGAGTGGGCATTCACCACCCGATGGGAGATATTAAAAAGATATCCACCTATACGCAGACCCTGGGTGAAAGCCAGTGGAACAACAATGGCGTGCTGTCGCACTGGAAGGTTTACTGGGCCCCGACGGAGAATGGTCTTTCCATTGTTGAGTCAGGCTCTTCCGGATCGCCTCTTTTTGATTATATGCACAATATTGTCGGTGACCTCGGTGGAGGGCCTGAGGATAACTGCAACAATCCTGCATATTCCCTGTATGGAAAGGTATACTGGTCGTGGGATAAAATGGGCAGTCAACCTTCCCAGCAGTTAAAGGCCTGGCTGGATCCTCAAAATACAGGTCAGGAGTATCAGCCGGGCACCTATGGCATCGCTCCCATCGTGGACTTTGAAGCCAATGACCCGACCATAGCCCCTGGAAGCTGCGTTAATTTTTTCGACCGTTCCCTTGGAACACCCGTGGAATGGCAATGGACATTCACAGGAGGGGAACCCTCCACCTCAACGGATAAAAATCCGCAGGGGATTGTGTTCAATGAATACGGAACGCATACCGTTAAATTAACCGCTTCAAATCCTTTCGGCTCCGATACGGAGACCAAGACTGGATATATCGAGGTTGGAGATGCACCCATAGCCGACTTTTATACGGAAAACACCGAGGTGATGACAGGGGTGGGAGTCTATTTTTTTGATGCTTCCCAGAAGGACCCTACTGCCTGGAGCTGGCAGTTTGAAGGCGGGACTCCGTCAGCTTCGTTTGTACAGAATCCCGGTCCGATCTATTACATGACCCCGGGAGTCTATCAGGTCAAGATGACGGCGATCAACGATTTTGGTTCCGACACGGAAACCAGGGCAGGCTACATGACGGTACTGGGCCCCCCCAATGCTGATTTTACGGCCAGCCAGACCATGATCCCCATCGGCGGATCGGTCAATTTCACGGATCTCTCCACCGGTAATCCAACCTCCTGGCAGTGGAACTTTCAGGGAGGAACACCTTCCATCTCCACCGAACAAAATCCCCAGGAGATCGTGTATGATGAAGCGGGGGAGTTCAACGTCACACTGAGCGTATCCAGTGATATCGGCACCGACGACACGACCATGGTTGGCTACATCCAGGTAGTGGCAGCACCCGTTCCCAACTTTACAAGCCCCAACCGCTATATCCAGGCAGGGACGACCACCACCTTTACCGATTATACCACCGGCAACCCGACCAGCTGGTTCTGGGAATTTGAGGGGGGCACACCGGCAACCTCCGATCTGCAGGATCCCGGAGCGATCCTGTACAGTACGGTCGGTGATTTCGATGTCACGCTGACGGCTACCAACGAGTATGGATCACAGAGTGTCACCAAGCCAAATTATATCCACGCGGGCGATGTTCCGCAGGCGGATTTCATGGCCACTGAAACCTTCATTGCTGTGGGCGCAAGCATCAATTTCTCGGATATGAGCCTGAACAATCCCAACAGCTGGTCGTGGGTGTTCGAAGGAGGAACCCCCGGGACATCCGCGTTGCGGAATCCGACCAACATCACCTATGAACAGGTGGGGATCTATGACGTCACGCTGACGGTCACCAATGCGTACGGACAGGACACCGAGGTCAGGAATGATTTTGTGGAGGTCGGGTATGTCGGGATGGATGACCGCCAGCTGACGGCTGAGCATATTGAACTCTATCCGAATCCGACCACGGGTGCCCTGGTTCTTGACCTGAAGGGAGATGTCAGTGATGTGGTTTCCATACGCTGTTACAATTCCCTTGGCGAGAGGATCCTGGAGATCACCCGGGAACAGGGTATTTTGCACCAGATGCAGTTCGACCTGGCAGGGAACCCGCCGGGACTCTATTTGTTGAGTGTCCAAACAGACAAGAACATGATCATAAAGCGGATCACCCTGGTGAAATAAACCGTCCTGATTATCGTTTTACGCTCAATGATAAACCCCTTTCTTTTGCTTTTGAAGATTTTCAGAGCGGGATGTCTTTTTACTTTGTTATTGTCGGCAGCAGAGGCACTTTCACAATCGTCACCTGCGGCTATCCCCCCTTCAGTAAGGTTTGGGCTGGTACTTCCGGAGAGCGTGATGCAACTGGCCAGCCCTGACGTTGAAGCAATTCACAAGGTTGACCGGTCAATTGAAAAGGAAGGTTCTCCGTTTCGTGTTGCGGTCATGATCCCGGTAGATGTTGATTTGTCGAAATCCGGCCGGTGGACTGTCGTGCCTGGCCAGGGTAGATTATGGCATCTTACAGTGGTTGCTGAAGGGGCAAAGGCCCTGGCTCCCTATTATGATAGCTTTTTCATTCCGGCCGGAGGAGAGCTTTTCGTATACCATGACCGGTTTTCCGGAATCCAGGATGTCCATAAACAGCCTAATGCAACGCACAATCAGCATTATGCATCAGGATTTATCCTCGGATCTTCACTGACCTTTGAATATTTTGAGCCGTTTGGTGTTAAGGAACTGGCGAAGATCCATCTTTCGGATATCGCTTTTTTTTACAGAAGATTGGTGGAAAGGAGCCCTTCCGGTTCAAGGGATTTTGGTGATTCAGGCGATTGTGAGGTGAACGTTTTGTGCGATGAAGGTAAAAGCTGGCAGGATGAAAAAAAAGGAGTGGTCAGGATCTTAAGCAGGGTGGGCTCTTCTGTGTTCTGGGGAACCGGATCCCTGATCAATAATGTCCGTGAGGATTTTGAACCTTATGTACTGACCGCGGATCATTGTGCCTTCTGGGAAGGTGAGTATGCCACACCGGCCAATCTGCAGCAGTGGGTTTTTTATTTAAATTATGAGTCGGCAGCATGCGACGATCCGCTCATCGAACCCTCTTTCGATAAGATGACAGGAGCCACGCAGATCGCACATGGCGGAGATGCCGGCGATTCCGGTTCCGATTTTTATCTTGTCAGGTTGAATTCCATGGTTCCTGCTTCCTTCGATCCTTTTTTCCTTGGCTGGGACCGCCAGAACGCCGCCTCAGGGGAAGGTGTTTGCATTCATCATCCCCAGGGCGACATTAAAAAGATATCCACTTATGACCAGCCTGTCGCATCTACTCAATGGTCCGGCAACGGAGTTCAATCGCACTGGCGTGTATTCTGGACGGTCACACTCAACGGTCACGGGGTGACAGAGCCTGGTTCTTCCGGGTCGCCGTTGTTCAGTCAGCATGGGCTGATCGTCGGTACGCTGACCGGTGGTGAATCTTCCTGTGGTAATACCGGTGGTGCGGATTATTTTGGCAAGTTCTCCTATCACTGGAAGTCCAATGGCAATGATGCTTCATCACAGCTTGAACCCTGGCTGGATCCCGATCATAAGGGTCTTACGGTCCTGGGCGGGACCTATTATTCGAACATTGTGGTTGCTGCTTTTAGGGCTGATACAACCGTCATTCCGGTCAAATCCGCTGTGGACTTTGCGGACCTGTCTTCCGGCAAGCCTGAGCAATGGGAATGGTATTTCGAAGGAGGAAGTCCTTCGGCTTCCACACTTCAAAATCCTGAAGCGATCGAATACAAATCCTACGGAACCTATGACGTCAGGCTCATCAGCAGCAACGAGGTCAATTCGGATACCTTGCTTGTGGAAGATTATATCAAGGTTGAGCCTGTCATCAGCCGGGATCCAAATGAACCTTCGGTCTTCCGGCTATTTTTCGGAGAAGCAGCCAACAGCCCCGATCAGATTGATGTCTTTGATGTTTTGAGCAACCGGGTCCCTTTCCGGATTGCAGAGGTCACCTCATCTACCGTTTCCATTGACTTACAGGGACTTACTTCAGGAGTTTACCTTGTCACGTTGCATTCTGAAGCCTATGCATTTACAGGCAAGTTATTATTAATTAAATAGTTACTGACTGCTTACTGCACATAGGATCTCCACTTTCCAACCACCAGTGCCATATCGTCAGGTAGTTCTGAGTCGAATTCGAGCAATTTTCCGGTGCTGGGATGTTTGAAACCCAGGTAGCGTGCGTGGAGGGCATGGCGGGGCATGATCCGGAAGCAGTTATCAATGAACTGTTTATATTTGGTAAAGGTGGTGCCCTTCAGGATCTGGCTGCCACCGTATGTTTCATCGTTGAATACAGGGTGGCCGATATATTTCATATGGGCCCTGATCTGGTGGGTTCTGCCCGTTTCCAGCGTACATTCAACCAGTGTCGTATAACGAAACCGTTCAAGGATCCTGTAATGGGTGATGGCGTGTTTGCCATGTTCCCCCCCGGGAAAGACCGACATCGTTTTTCTGTCCCGGAGGTTTCTTCCGATATGACCGGTGATGGTTCCCTTTTCTTCCTTAAAATCCCCCCAGACCAGGGCAACATATCTCCGGTCGATCCGGTGATAATATAACTCTCGGGCGATCAACGATTGAGCCAATTCATTTTTGGCAACGATCAAAAGTCCGGATGTGTTTTTATCAATTCTGTGAACCAGGTAAGGAGTTGCTTTCACTCCCACTTTATGCTGATGATCGAAATAATACGTCAGGGCATTCACCAGTGTGCCGGTATAATTTCCGAAGGCAGGGTGAACGACCATTCCTGCTTTTTTGTTTACAACGATCAGGTCATCATCTTCATAACTAATCTGGACCGGGATGTTTTCAGGCAGGATCTCCATTTCCCGTGGGGGCCAACTCAAAACGATGGAGATCTGGTCACCTGGTTTGATCCTGTAATTTGACCTGACGGGTTTATCATTCACCAGGATATTTCCGACTCTGGCAGCGGCCTGGATTTTGTTTCTGGAGGCATTTTCAATACGTGCAGTCAGGAACCTGTCGATCCGCACCGGTCCCTGACCCTTATCGACCCGAAGGCTGAAATGCTCATAGAGCTCACTTTGATCTTCCTGAATCTCGTCATTGATTTCAGGCTTTGGGTCAAAGAAGGTGAGTGAATTCATTCCTTAATGAATGATCATCAGCTTGGTGGCATAGAATTGCACGGGATTGCCTCTGACCATCAGGATGTAAAGGCCTTCCGAAAATGCATCGATGTTCAGTTTGTCTCTATAGGGGCCATTATAGACAATCTGTCCTGTCAGGCTTTGTACCTGGAGTGTTAAATCTTCGGTTGTCCTTTTTTCAGTTAGTTCTTCAGGCAGGTCAATGGTGACTTCGCCTGATCGCACCGGGTTCGGACTGATCAGGATCGTCTTCAGTTCCCTGGCAACCTTACCGGGATTTTTTTCCACCAGGGGCTTTCCCAGAACCGGCCGCATCATGAGGGATCCCTCCTGGATGCTTTGAATCCATTCCCCTGTAACGTTATAGAATATTTTCTGCTGGGTTTGGTTGCGACGGTCGAATCCGATGTTGAGATTATCGTCGGAGGTCTGGATCCAGCCAACGTAAAAGGTAGAGGCGATGGCGACAGCGGAATCGAGCAGATAGGTGTGAAACCGGTTGAGCTCTTTTGTGTAAACGGGTGAAGTGACCGGCTGTGAGTAGATAAGCTCGCCAGGTATGCCATTGTCATCTTTCCATACACCAAGGTAGAAGGGATCAATGTTGGCTCCGTTGCGGGTTTCGTTGAAATACATCTGGATCGCCCGCAGTGTATCAGGCTCCTTCAGGTCAAACCGGTAGGCAAGTTCAGAACCTGCGGGGGTAAGGCCGTATCCGGCCTCTGCTGAGCCGTCGTCGTATGCGAAGTAATTGCTGAACACCTGGGACGACCAGAGTGTGTCATTCAATTCCTGGTAGCTTCCGGCTCCTGTGGTCAGGTAGTGGGCGATATGGAAAATGGCACTGTCGGCCGTAAAGTCAACAGGGAAAAATCCAAAGCACACTTTGGGTTTGGCAAAATTGATATAATCCAGGTACCCGGATTCATAGACAGGGGAGATATCCCAGTTTCCCTGCTGGCATGAATCAATGGCCAGCATATCCTCAAGGTACAGGACAAAACGATAGGATGTATTGTGAATGAGGGTGTCCAGGTTGGTGATGACCATTGTAAGGGAGTCTTTCATCATATTGGTCGGATCGCTCATATACTGGCTGTAGGGCATGGATTCATACTGGTTGATGAACGATGGAGGGCGGTCGACGAACGACAGGATCTTAAAGGTCGTGTCGCTCACACTGCGGTCAACGTTCAGGTAGACCAGATCAATGTTCCAGTGGTCTGCGTTGCTTTGCCAGCTGGGGAGTGAATTATCGGCCAGGCTGACATAATTCCGGAATCTGAAGCGAAAATCAGGCCGGTACCATTTTTCATCCAAAATTGGTAACATGACTCTCCGGAAATACGATAACGGGTTGCTTTCCGTATAAAAAAGGGAATCGAGTTTCGTTCCGTTTTGCGACCAGATTTTTTCCCAGTCAACTTCGGGTTCAAAGACCGAATCGCAGGGCAGGGTGATCTGATCACCCGGTATCAGCATATACTGGTTGCCGTGCATGATCAGGTAAGGATTGACCGAAACCCAGACTGAATCTTCAGGCAAACCGCACGGCAATAACAGGGTATCTCCGGCATAATAGGTTTTATCGACCAGGTAGGAGGTTGAGTCGACGCGCAGGAAAACAGAATCGCCCGACAGGATCCCAAAATCAAGTTCAAGCAGGTCGAAGGATTCCGGTGGATTTCCCCTGCCCTGTGGCTGGTAAAAGAAGCTGAAATAGACAGAATCGGCGGGTGTGATTTTTCGGGCAGCGGGCTTAAAAAGAGAGTCCAGACGGATCAGCCGGGAGGTGAGCACATCGGCTGAAAAGGTCGGCGGTCCGGGAATGGCATTCGGATAGAGCGCTCCCTCATCATTGAGGGCATCCAGTGTTGCCACGCCGATGTTGGGAGGATTGACAGCATAATCGGTGTTGATAAAGGCAAATCGGTCCTGCCATCTTGCAGCTGAAGGGAAGGGACCCTTCGAGGAAAAATCATCCAGGAATGGAAGCACAACCGGTTCATCGGATGCAACCCCGGTTGCTTTCAAAGGCAGCGATTCCTCAGGCAAAAGTTTTTCCGGCTGAATGGCCGGATTGGTCTGCAGCTCAAGGATCACTTCCTGTGAAAACCCGCTCAGGCAGATTAGAAAAAATCCAGCTATGATGAGTAAATTCCTCATTAGTCAATGGTATCCATTTGTATAAACTCCTCATCAGGAAATAAGGCTTGCAGTGTGTCGGGTATCTGATAGCGTTTAATGAGTGACCCAAAATCAAAATCCCTCTCCGAACGAAGCCACAGGTCCACCTCCGAACCTACCGTTACAAAGAGATTTCCTTTGTAATCCGGATCCTGCCGGTACACCCGGTAGTACTCTTGCTGATCCTCATCCAGAAAATGCGTTTTCCCGACATTCAACGTTACCTTGTTCAGCGTACGTGAGGCCTGATCAAGGGTCATCCCGATCACAAGCGGCATGGGTGCTTCAATCTGCCTGACGCTTTTTCCGACAACCAGATCAATGGTCGATCCTTTGTGGATCAGGGTGCCAGGTTCAAGCGTCTCTCCTTGGAATATCTGGTTTTTAATAAGGTTACCCTGTTCAATGTCAGGATCCTGCTCAAAGGTCAGATGTCCCGACTGGAGCCCGTATGTTTCGAGCAGCGAAACGGCCTGCCGTAAGGAAAGATACCTCAGATCAGGCATTTCTATTTTTTCCGGGAGTACGGCCACCGTGGTCAGGTATACGTTTCTTCTTTTTTTGACAGGTGAATTGGGAGGAGGATCCTGTGTAATAATGCTTCCAGGCTTGCTTTTAACATTGTAAACCGAATCAACAACCGTGAACCTGAACTTATAGGTATCCGTGTAGGTTTTCAATTCTTCCGGTGTCTTTCCGGTAAAGTCCGGCAGCGGGATGCTCTGGCCGTGAAATGTGTAATTGCTGAGCAGTTTGAATGTCAGAAGCGCTAATCCGATGGTTACCAGAATAGCGATCAGTAGGTTTTTTAAAAAAGTTTTGCTGAACAAAAACCGAAAAAAACTCATCTGTAAATCTGACCTGTTTTTACGGACGTCCTGAACTGTTAAACTGGAAAAACCGTTAATTATTGTTTGCGGGGCAAAGATACAAATTATGTCATTACCTTTACCGTGTAATAGATTGGTCATGAAAAAGCGGATTGCACTTGTCACAGGAGGTTATTCTGGTGAGCGTGAAATATCCCTCAAAAGCGGTGAGGAAGTATACAGGCACATCGACAGGTCGAGGTACGATGTGTTTATGATCAGGATTGACCGGGACGGATGGTTTTTCTCCCCGGAGCAGGGTGAACGGTTGCCTGTTGATAGAAATGATTTCACCGTTGTGCAGGACGGGATAAGATCCGGTTTCGACTGTGCTTTTATGGCCATTCACGGAACGCCCGGTGAAGATGGAAAACTCCAGGGATACTTCGACTTGCTGAACATACCCTACACATCCAGCGGCCGAACCACCTCCTCCGTCACGTTCAACAAGTTTTTCACCAATAAGATCGCCCGTTCTCTGGGAATTAAAACGGCGGATTCCTTATTTTTCTCCAAAATTGACCCGATGGATCCGGAGCAGATCATACAATCACTCGGTTTGCCCTGTTTTGTAAAACCCAATAACGGGGGCTCCAGTGTCGGCATTACCCGGGTTGACCTGCCGGATGAACTGCAACCGGCTATCCGGAAAGCCTTTCACGAAGATGATGACATCGTGGTTGAAAAGTATCTGCCGGGTTTTGAACTTACCTGCGGAATGATCCGGCATAGGGGTGAGCCCATCGTGTTTCCCCTGACACAGATCATCAGTAAGAAGTCGTTTTTTGATTATGAGGCGAAATATACACCCGAACTGGCCGAGGAAATCACACCGGCACCGGTGGATGAATCACTGCGCAATCGTTGTCAGGATGTTTCCCGGTTCTTATATCATCAGTTGAACTGCCGTGGGATAGTCCGGTTCGATTACATCGTCAACGGCGAAGATCTTTTCTTCCTTGAAGTGAATACCATCCCCGGCCTGACCAGGAACAGCATCGTTCCAAAGATGGTGACCGCAATGGGACTTACGCTGACAGAGCTTTATACGATGGCTATTGAAGAAGCATTCAGGTAATCCATCATCTTCCGGAAAGCCCGGTAACGGTGACTGATCCGGTTTTTCTGTTCCAGGTTCATTTCTGCAAAAGTCTGATCGTAACCTTCGGGAACGAAGACCGGATCGTATCCGAAACCTTCCTGACCTCTCCCGGTGTCAATGATTTTTCCCTGCACGATTCCTTCGAACAGGATTTCCTGCTGCCCGATCATTAGGGAGATCACAGTTCTGAACCTGGCTTTACGGTTTGTGGCCGTTTGCAAGTCCTGCAGTACCTTTTCGATGTTCCTTCCGAAATTTTTATCCTCCCCGGCATACCGGGCCGATAAAGCGCCTGGCTGATTGCCAAGTGCCTCCACTTCCAGACCCGTATCATCCGCAAAGCAAGTGCAGCCATAAAGGGTGTGGATAGTCCGGGCTTTCACCGAAGCGTTCCCCTCCAAAGTATCCATCGTTTCGGGGATATCCTCCAGGTATCCGATATCCTGGAGGCTTACAAGCCGGTAACGATCCAACCCGGGTAGAAATGCCCGGCTTGAATCAAAAAGGCTCCTTATTTCGTAAAGTTTATGGGGATTATGGGTTACAAAGACGAGTTCCGTCATTTTCATTCAAAACTAAGCAACTCGACCTCAAAGATAAGCGTTGAACCGGGAGGGATCGGTCCAACCCCCTGGTCACCGTATCCAAGCTGAGGCGGAACATACAGGATACATTTACCTCCGGATTTCATAAGCTGCAGACCTTCGGTCCATCCCGGTATGACTCCGTCGAGCTGAAAGGTCAGAGGCTGACCCCTGTCGTAGGATGAATCGAAGACGGTGCCATCGATCAGCGTCCCTTTATAATGAACCGTTACCTTCGAGGTTGCCACGGGGGACTCACCCTCACCTTCCCCGATCATTTTATACTGCAGGCCGCTTGGTAATTCCTTAACCCCTTCCCTGGTGCGGTTCTCTGCAAGAAAGACGGCCGTGGCCGCTTTGTTTTGTTCCAACACGATATTGTCCTGTTTTTGCTTTTCTTCTGCCAGGTTAGTCTGATAAAGCGCCATCAGTGAGTCGGTCTGCTGTTGGCTGAAACGGCTTTCGAGCCCGTTGAATCCCTCCCGGATGCCCCCGGTCAAAACATCAAGATTCACATCTTTCATAAAACCGGGCAAACGAACCCCGAGATCATGGCCCACCAGATAGCTGATCGTATCCGCCCAGTTCGTGAGTACAACTTGTTCTTTTACCGGCTGTGCAGAACTTGTTTTTGCTTTGTTCTTTTTCTGCGCCATAGCACCGTTAAAGCATATTAATATACTGACGATCAAGATGACAATTGATTTGGTTCTCATAAACGTAAAATTTAGGAAGGGCAAAGATAGGTGTTTTATAAATTTGCAGCTTCATCTGCCCATAAAATTGCCAGGCATGTGCATCACCGTCGTTCAAACAGCGGATGGGTCAAGCACCTTATTCGTACCTGCCCTGCGGGAGCATTACCATTCGATTCACGGCGCCGTTGGCGAGTCGCTGCATATTTTCATTCAATGCGGGCTCAGGGAGCTGCCTTCATCCGCCGGCACGCTGCGGATCTTTGAAATGGGCTTTGGCACGGGATTGAATGCCCTGCTGACGTACTTCCATACGCTCGGAAGTGCGAGGCAGGTAGATTATACGGGTCTTGATGCACTGCCACTGAAGGATGATCTGTATGGTCAGTTGAATTATGCTGAATGCCTTGATTTTAAGGATGCTGAAGAAGTTTTCAGCAGGATTTGTTTTGCACCATGGGAACAAAAAATCGCTGTCGGGAGTCATTTTTTTCTGACAAAGCATCGGGCCAGAATCGAGGACTATCTGCCTGATGGATCGTTCGACCTGGTCTATTTCGATGCATTCTCTCCGGTTGCCCAGCCAGAGTGCTGGACACAGGAGATCTTCAGCAGGCTTTTTCAGCATATGAACCCTGGCGGGATCCTTGTCACCTATTCTTCCAAAGGTTCGGTGAGGCGCTCCCTGAAGCAGGCTGGATTTACGGTCGAAAAGCTTCCGGGTCCGCCGGGCAAAAGAGAGATTCTCCGGGGGAGGAAATGGGTGCCATGAAGGATGCAGGATGATTAATGAAAAATCCTTCATTTTTCATCAAAAATTTTTCATCCTACATCCCAAATCCTTCCCTGATGGTAAAATCGGTAAAATTTTTCGATTGCTGCTCCGTGATCTCGATATTTTCCACAATCGCCCAGGGAGGGCCATTGTGGCACCATCGGATGAAGGCATCGAGTTTTTCCTCTTCCCCTTCAGCTTCAATATAGACACTTCCATCGGGCCTGTTTTGTACAAAACCTCGGATGCCGTGCAGGCGGGCCTGCTGGAGCGTATAATAACGAAAACTCACTCCCTGAACACGCCCGTGAAGGTGCAGGATCACATTTTTTTTCATGCTTTACCGGAGTAAACGTTGGGATATGAGTGATGAAACCTTTTCAAAAAGCAACTGCGGGCCATAGGTGCGCCACTCAAGGGAATTCAGTTTGCCACCGAAGGAAATGTGATGATGGATGCGACCATGTTTAAATTCCTGCAATACATGATCCTGGAAATTGACCGCCGCAATCCAGCCATCCCCAATCTCCTCCGACCATTCCTGGTAGTACTCGTCGTCGGAGAAATGAAAATTCAGTACATTTTCCCCGATCAGAATGAACCTGGTGATTTGATGGCTCATCAGGTGTTCAATGATATTCCGCTTCAGATACATGATATCATTGTGGATCGCATCGTTCCATTCACCCAGCAGTTCGATCACGCAGAACCCACTGTCATAATCAACATACAGCAGCTTGATGTAAAGGGTGGGGGAGCCGATATCGTCCCACTGCGGATGGATATAATAATTGTAGATGCAGTTGCTGAATTCGAATTCGCTGTATTCCCTGCCGTAAAAAGGTGACCACTTGTCTTCGGAGGCTATGTACTCATGCCTCCACGCCCAGAAAGGTTCAATGGTATGCACGCTTCTACAGTGCTTTGATTCACAAGGAGCAGAGATCTCACTACCCTCGGCTTGCAACTTGCAGCTAATTACACTTCAGTACCGTTTCGATCTGGTACTTAGCTGATTCAAGGTAATTACCGTAGAGGGCATTTTTAAAGGCCGTGCAGGCAGAGGCGTTTTCCCCTTTTCCGATGTAGGCATTTCCAAGTTCATAGTAGAACTTGGCTTTGGCTTCATTCGATTCATTTTCAAGATCAATGCCCTGTTTTGCTGCCTTTATGGCTTCGTCCCATTGAGAATCCTTGTTGTGGCAAAGAGCCAGAAGATAGAATACCTCCGGTTTGGGTTCGCCATAGGTTGATGACTTGACCAGCAGGGGCAGGGCTTCCTGAAAATTGCCTGCTTTCACGGCCTTGTTCCCGGTGACGAGCAGGTAGTCCCTTATGACATTCCCTGCAGTGGTGGCGGTTTTTTCGTCATTGGCCAGTTTGCCAAACACGATCGCTTGATCCAGCGCAGCAATCATGGCCTCCTGATTATCCTGCTTTTTATAAATGAGACCTTTGCTGAGATAGGCTTTTGCATAAGTTGAGTCGTAAGTCAGTGACTGATCAAAACAAATCAAGGCGCTGTCATATTTTTCAGATTTGTACAGTTCGTTTCCAAGGCTGAAATGAAGTTTTGGAATAATCTCATTTGCTTTGGCGGCTATTTCTGCATTTCCAACTTTTTCAGCCAGTTCGGCGGCAAGCATGTAAGCGGGGATGGCTTCCTTGATATTTTTGGCCTTGTACAACTCTGCTGCATATTTGATCTGAAGGGCAGGCAACTGTGTTTCAACCAGGTTCTTAATGTCATCAGATTCAACTCCGACCTTGAGTGCCAGTTCATGGGCCAGATTAAATTTTTCGATGGCCTTCTCTACATTGGTATTGGCCAGGGCAACACCATCATTGTAGGTATTGATGACGTCATCCTTGGTTTGTGCAGAAATCAGCAGGGTTGAGAAAATCAACACAGCAGCGAGTAAAAGGCGAAGATCAGGTAGTTCTTTCATTTTCAATTTTTTTTAAACAATTTGTATTGGATGAATGATTAAAAACCGTACAAAAGTACAACTTTATAAAAAGTTGGGCACAGTAGTTTCAAAATCTGTGCCAGAATCTGGCTGATCAAAGCAAGGGGAGGATCATTTTCATCTATTCAGAAGATCTTTGGGAACTGAAAGGGACTGACCTCATGCATGATCCGGTAGGCCGTTTCAAAAACATCCTCCGCATTCGGGTTTGAAAAATAATCCCCGTCGGTCGTGTAGGCAGGGCGATGTTCTTGTGCCGTGAGTGTCCTGGGCTCTGCATCCAGGTAATCATATCCCTTTTGTTCTTCCAGGACTTTCTGCATCATATAGGCTGTTGTTCCTCCCGGTACATCCTCGTCAAAGAACAGGATACGGCTGGTCTTTTTCAATGATCTGGCGATGGTGTGATGGATATCGAAAGGCAGGAGTGTCTGTACATCGATCAGTTCGGCGCTGATTCCGAAGTCGTCCAGTTGTTCCAGGGCTTCTTCTGCAATTCTCACACAGGAACCGTAGGTGACGATCGTAATGTCGTTGCCTTCACGAATGATTTGGGGTATTCCTACCGGTATTTTAAACTGACCAATATTTTCAGGCAGCCGTTCCCGAAGCCGGTACGCGTTCAGTGGTTCAATGATCAGGGCGGGTTCATCGCCCCCCAGCAAGGTGTTGTAGAATCCTGCAGCCTGGGTGAGGTTCCTGGGAACAAGCACGTGCATACCCCTGATGGAGTTGATCACCATGCTCAGGGGAGAACCCGAGTGCCAGATGCCTTCCAGCCTGTGGCCGCGGGTGGAAATGATCAGCGGCGCCTTCTGGCCACCCCTTGAACGGTACTGCAGTGTGGCCAGGTCATCGCTCATGGTCTGAAGACCGTACAGCAGGTAGTCGAAATACTGGATCTCGGCGATCGGCCGCAGGCCCCGCATCGCCATCCCGATCCCCTGGCCGATGATGGTGGCTTCACGTATCCCCGTATCGGTGATCCTGTTTTCCCCGTACTTTGCCTGCAACCCCTCCAGCGTCTGGTTGACGCCTCCGATCTTTCCGACATCCTCACCGAAAATGACCAGCTGCGGGTGGTGTTTCAGCAGGTAATCAAAATTATCGCGCAGAACCTGCCTTCCTGGAACCAGGGGTGAGTGCTCGTGATAAACGGGTTTGATCGCTTCCGTCAGGTTCAGCAGCCGGTGATCCGATTTGCTGTAGAGGCAGGAGCTGTAGTGTTCGGATCCCTCCTGCATTTCAATCTTAAGCCATTGCGTCACCTTTGTCTTCAGCGAATTCTCCGGATTCGAGCAGCTGTTGCAGATCAGCCTCAGGATTTTTCTGGCGGCAGAGACGATATCTTTTCGGATGGGATCGGCCAGGCGGTTGAGTTCCGCCTTAATGGCCTCAATTTTAGACGTTTTTGCACAGTTGCAGCCGGACAGGTCCACCAGTTTCACGAAGTCATCCCTTTTTGCGCGAAAAGGCGACATGAAATGATCCCAGGCGGTGTCACGGGCCTGCCTGACCCTTTCACGGGCCTGTTCTTCCATTTCATTCAGTATGTTCTCTGTAGTGATGCCCCCGGAGAGGATCCACTCCCGCATTTTGCGGATGCAGTCGAACTCCTGCTCCCATTCCAGGCGCTCGATGCTTTTGTATCGTTCGTGTGAACCGGATGTGGAATGACCTTGGGGCTGCGTGAGTTCCGTAACGTGAACGATCACCGGGACATGATCTCTCCGGCACTTCCTGATGGCATCATCAAAAGTTTTTCGGAGAGCAGGGTAATCCCATCCCTGGACCTGGTAGATCATCAGCCCGTTGGTGTTCTTTTCTTTTTCAAAGCCTTTCAAAACCTTTGAGATGCTTTGTTTGGTCGTTTGATAGGCATTGGATACGGAGATCCCCCAGCCATCATCCCACACAAAAAGAGCCATCGGCACCTGAAGTACACCGGCAGCATTGATCGTTTCAAAAAAGTGACCTTCCGAGGTACTGGCATCCCCGATCGTACCAAACGCCACTTCGCTCCCGTTAGCTGAAAAGTCGCCGGCTGAACTCAACCCTGGATTCTGCCTGTAGATCTTGGAGGCCATAGCCAGTCCCAGCAGCCGTGGCATCTGGCCGGCGGTGGGTGAGATGTCGGCGGAGATGTTTTTCATGCTGGTCTGTGGTTTCCAGTTTCCGGCGGAGTCCAGAAAGCGGGTGCCGAAATGATTGTTCATCATGCGGCCCCCGCTGGCAGGGTTGGCTTCCAGGTCGGTGTCACCGTACAACTGGGCGAAAAACTCCTCCAGAGACATGAGTCCTGCTGCCATCATAAAGGTCTGGTCCCTATAGTAGCCTGAGCGCCAGTCCCCCTGCCGGAATACCCTTGCCAGCGCCAGCTGGGGCACCTCTTTCCCGTCGCCGAAAATTCCGAATTTGGCTTTGCCGGATAACACTTCCCTTCTTCCCAAAAGACTCGCCTGGCGGCTCTCAAGCGCGATACGGTAATCGTGCAGAATTTCTCTGGAAGATAACGGAACTTGTTTTCGCGGGTGCAATGCCTGTTTTTTCATATCCACGGGTTAGCTGATCGGATCATACGTGGATACAAAAATAGGAGAAAATAGCGGACGGTTACCTGAACCTGATCTCCATTACATCAAACCAGTTGATTTTGATGAGCGAGGAGGTGTCCTGGTAGATCAAAACTCCGTCATTGGCACGCGAAACATCCTGCATGTTGCCCAGCGTGAGCTTTTCTCCATTCTGAAGCGTTATTTCAGATGATCTTTCATCCACAGGCACGATCGTCGCAACATTCCGGAAAGGTATCTGGTACTCGATTTCATTGGATTTACCCTGGAGAAACTCGGTGTCAAAGGCCTCATCCATATCAAAAACGATCCCGCCCGACAGAACCGTCCCCTGTCGGGTGTAAACAGTTCCTTTCAGCGGTTCCGCTGCTGAAAAGTCAGTATAACCAAGCCCTTCAAAGGAAATGTCGTCGTTGAAGATGACCTTGACAAAGGCTTCCCAGGGTACTTCGACGCGGCCCAGTCCCTTGATGGTCACGATGATGCCGCGGTTAGTGCTGTTTACATCATTGCTGCCCCTGAGAACGTGCTCATCACCCGTAACCATTACCACCTGCGAACCGTCCTCATGTTTAATGATGGAACGGATGGTTCCGAAGGGGATCCCCATTTTTTCATTTTCGGTTTCTCCGTTTAGGATATCCGTTGTCAGCCGTTCATCCTGATCCCATTCAATCTGTCCGGAAAATGTTCCCCGGATGGTGTGCACAGTTCCCGTCAGCGGTTCGCCAAACCATTCAGTACTGGCAGTCTTCGCTTCCATGAATTCCACCTTCCTGATCTTGTCCCAGGGCAGTTTGACGCGACCCAGGTTTTCATCCAGGACCTGGAGTTCAGTTCCGACATCGTTGGATCCATTCCGGAGGTGATAAACGAAATCATTTTTCAGCCGGAGATCAACCCGCATGCTGCTGATGACCTGGAGTGAACGGATGTCTCCGAACCGGCATTCGAACGTGTGTATCTGGCTGAACGCGTCGTCAACCTCAATGCTCAGCAGTTCCCTTTGGTTTTCACTTTCGATGACCAGTACTTTATTGCTGATCTTCTTCAGATACTGCAGGTAGTCATTGGCAGTTTTTGTTGAATTGAAGATGTCGGTCCAGAGCACCTCTTCGTCGCCCCAGCGGATGGGGCCGGTATAGGTCTGGTTGCCGGTGGTGGTTACGCAACCATATAGAAAGTGGATTGATGACTGGGAGAAGGCCTCATTTGCGAAAAATGCAGAAAAAATCACCAAAATGAATGACCGAAAAAAATAAGCATTTTTTTTCATGATGCAATGGGATATGGAACCGTCATAAGACGGTTTCGCACGGTTATTTGTTACAAGGAGAGGTTATGACCAAGCTTTTGGGCCAAAGCCCTATGAACCAATAGCCTGACGCGAGGTTGTACCATAAGTACTTAACCACCAAGGAACACTAAGGTTTTTACGAAGGTACACAAAGGTATTCTCGTTGATTATCAATAACTTAGTGTTCCTTGGTGAAGTACTTTGAGCACCTTTGTGTTTAAGCAAAGCATTTTGATACACCCTCAAATTGAAAATCAGAGAGTTGGCGGACTTGAGTCCAGAAACGGATGCAAGGAAATTGTTTTTAAAAGAAAGATCACTTAAATTAAAGAAAACTTTAAAGCCAATTAATTGTTATATTTGAAGAAATCAATCCTGCAGGTGGTTTCTTTCAACGCCAAAAGGTTTATTCCCATCGTGCTAAGCCCTTGGGTTCTGGCCGTTCCCTTTACGGTTATGATCATTCTGTTTCTCCCTTCCATATCCAGGTATAAAGCAACTTTTACGAGCCAGGAATATCTTCCCGGTAACTGTTTCTTTTATACAGACATTGACGGAGATGGCATCACTGAAAAGGCAGGAGTGACTGAAAACTCACTGGGAAATGCAGCCCTCAAACTTTACGATCTGAACGGTGGATTGATCGAGCAGGTGAATTTCAGGCATGGATTGATCCATTTTCCTCCGAATGTGAGTTTTGGGGATTCAGATCGTGATGGTTTCGGGGAGATTTATTTTTTTACATTTTCTGAAGATTCTGTTTTTCTCGGTTTCAGTGAGCCCCTTGGCTCGGAAAAGTTCATTGCACACGAGCGTTTTATTGACAGAATAAGAGCCTGGGAGGATACGATCGATTTTACAGCAGGCAGCGGCCCCGGCCTTTTAAAAGATATGAACCAGGATGGTTACGAAGATCTCCTGTTTTACATCACGGCACGTCATTCGATCGTGCCCAGGCAAGTGTATATGTATGATATTCGAAATGATACGATTTGGAGATCGGGTTCTTACGGAAGCAATCTCAATGAATTAAAGATTGCTGACATCAACGGGGATGGTCATCTGGAAGTGATGGGCAATAACATGACACGGGGAAATACACGGGATAAGATGAACCTGGCCTTCGGTGATTCCAGTGCCTGGCTGATGGTGTACGACCATGAACTGACTTTTCTTTTTGATCCGGTGGAGTTCTCCTCCTACGGCGTGAAGCTGGAGGTTCAGCCTTTTATGACTGCGGATTCAGGCTTCATTGCTGTCTTGTACCGTAATCTCGGAGTGGGTGAAGAGCCACCTGCCGTGATTCTTTATAATTCCATAGGCGGGATTGCGCGAAGAAAAGAATTCTCAGTGCGTGACCGCCATTTGATCGCCCATCTGGTTACGGGTGATCCGGAAAAGTACAGCAATTTGTACCTGCTGAATAAAAATGGTAAGGCCGAGCAATTGAATCAGGATCTCAGGGTCATACATACGGCGGAGGTGAAAGGGATTTCAAAACGACCTTTATTTTATGCTGATCTTGATGGAGACCGGTCGCAGGAGATCATTTTCGAGAACACGGATCACAATGGCCTGGTCATTACCAGGAACGATTTTACGCATCCGGTTGAAATATTTTTCAATGTTGCTGTTGTTTATCCACGGTTTTCGATAAAAGTGGGACGGGATCAGAAACCCCGGCTAGCCATCCAAGCCGGGGAGACCTTCTATGTGGTGGACTATGATTTCAATCGTTTATACTGGTTGAAAGGACCGCTTTATCTGCTGATCTATGCCGGGATCCTCCTGTTCATCCTGCTGGTGCGAAAACTTCAGCAGATACAGATCCGGCGGCACCGCGCAGCGGAGAAAGAACTATTAAAGCTCCAGCTGCTGACCATCAAGAACCAGGTGGATCCCCATTTTACGTTCAATGCGCTAAATGCGATCAATTCATTGATCCTGAAGGAAAAGAAGGAGGACGCCTACAAGTTTGCTTCCAAGCTATCCCACCTCATGCGGACGGCGCTTGAGAATTCGGATAAGATCACAACCTCGTTAAAAGAGGAGCTGGACTTTATCCGTAATTACCTGGATCTTCAGAAGGTTCGCTTCAGGGACAGCTTTGATTACCAGATTGCGTTTGATGGTCCTGTGGATCCTGCCATCCAGGTCCCCCGGCACATTCTGCAGACCTATGTAGAGAATGCGGTAAAGCACGGTTTAAGGCCTCTTGACAGCGGCGGAGTTCTCCGGATCGGTGTCAGCAGGAAGGATGGCCATCTTCTGCTGACCGTCAGGGACAACGGTGTCGGTCGCGCCAATGCCTCGGCTCATTCCGGGGAAAGTACCGGTAAGGGACTGGGGATCATGCGTCAGATCTTTGCTCTTTATGAACGCCTCTATCATGTAGCCATTGAGCAGGAGATCGTTGATCTGCAGGATGAAAGCGGCAATCCAGCGGGGACGGAGGTCAGGATTCGGGTTCCCGGGATGTAGTAGGGTCCCTCGCTGCGCTTCGGGATGACGGCACGCGAAACATTTGGCAGGTCCCTCGCTGGCGCTCGGGATGACGGCTCGCGAAACATTTGGCAGGTCCCTCGCTGGCGCTCGGGATGACGGCACGCGAAACATTTGGCAGGTCCCTCGCTGGCGCTCGGGATGACGGCACGCGAAACATTTGGCAGG
>Ga0209096_1000198_pt1 | contig 87211 bp, 84 predicted proteins | sample AD_UKC034_MetaG_FD_184407 | JGI IMG/M metagenome (GOLD analysis project Ga0209096, IMG submission 184407) | Active sludge microbial communities of municipal wastewater-treating anaerobic digesters from USA - AD_UKC034_MetaG (SPAdes) (version 2) | ecosystem: Engineered > Bioreactor > Anaerobic >... | reverse complement strand
GTTTTGGCATAGCTTTGATGTGTTGCACTGAGCACATCACTCAGAAACTCACGCCTATTGGCAGGCCCATGAGTGATAATGTCAATATGGTGCGGAGCAAAAAGCACCACCGGCATCTGTGCCCGCCGATATGCCACAAGCCCCACCGGAGCTTTGTCCAAACTGTAGCGCTTGCGCAGTAAATGTTGCGATTTTTGATAGGTAATTGCACTTTCAGTGCGCGCCCCCGCTGCATCAACAAGCTCCCCCACCACCGCCCCATACTCTTTTCCAAAGGTAAGCAATTCTTTCTCTTCCATTTCCCGAAACCCGCGCCCGCGCGAAAGCATATACAGCGCCTCAAGCATTGATGTTTTGCCGTGCGCATTGGCACCAGAAATCACCGTCAAAACGGGTGATAGCGCAATTTCCTTTTTGATATGACAGCGAAAATGAGTAAGATCCAATGAAGTAATTCCCATGCTAGTGCGCATTGTACTACACACGATAAATGCTGAGCCGCTCAAGAAATGACCGTCCCGATAAACGGCCTACCCGACAGAAGGTGGTCTACGTTTGCCAAATGTCTGCCATGCGCCACAACAACCGTGAGGCCGAGTGTTTGTGCGAGCTGGCTGGCGATAGGGTCAAATGGTGCATTGAGCCCTGGTATCCATTTGGTGCCAAGCATTTGTTGCATAGTGCTCCAGGTGATGTGCTTCAGTGGTTTCGCATCATCATATTTTTTGGGGTCTTTATCAAAGACATGGGCGATGTTTGACAGATTTATGAGTGTTTTTGCTCCGTGATCTTTTGCCAGATAAGTTGCGCAGTAGTCACTACTGTGTCCGGGTTTCCACCCCGCTCCAACTGCAACGGGCTCCTCCCATCCCTCAAGCTTACGGTCGTAATTTTCAATCATACGGGGATGTGCGATGTCTTTAAAAATGGTGCGCAGTAAATGCCCATTCAGACGAGTCGCATGAATGCCAAGCCAGTCCAAATCATCATCGGGCATAGTGTGTATCACGGCCTTACCTGCATCCCGATACTCCCGACACACCCCTCCTCCTCCGGCCACAAAAAGAAATCGTTTGCCCTGTGCGACATGAGTCCGAATCAGTGCATTGAATTCAGAAAGAAAAACCGTATCTACCTTCCCCTTTGAGATGATAAGCGCCCCACCTACAGAAATAACAATAGGGTTTTGAAGAGTCAGGGGTTTATGCATAAAAAACATCCCCACGAGGGGGAGTGGATGAGCGGGCAAAACAAATAATGGATTTCATAAAAACGTCTGTACTATGGTAGCAAACAATTGCCCAGTTACAAGTTATACCCATTCTTCCAAGTCTTTTGCGACAATCAATGTGTACATGCTTTGCGCTTGATGCTCGTACATACACTGCTCACCACACCCGTTTCAAAAAGACATTCGTCTATACTTGAGCATTGCAGATACAACCTTAACTTCTATATAACTCACTTAAGTGAGCGTCCTCTGATACATACTATGTACATGAAGAGAGTACTTTGTTTGGGCGGGCTCTCAACGCTTTTTGAAACGGGTGTTTGGTGAGCTGTATACAACACCATGAGAGTATTGCAGTATGTCGCATATGTGTGGAGAATTTAAGGTGGTACTAACAAGCTACACCGGAGAGTCAAACCCAAGAATAAAGGAGATTGTCTTAACCATCAAATACGAGATGATAAGGATCCCAAATCCGAGCAAGCTATAGGTGATGCGCTTTGTTGCCGACTGTATTTTACTGCTTTCACCCCGTGAGATAATAAGTTGATAGCCAGAGAGAATAATCATAAAAAGCAAAATAATACCGGCAAACGGAAACACATACTCCATGACGCGTGAGATAACATCACCCGGAGTTTCAAAGCAGTTCCCTGTGGGGCAGGTGCCGCCCGCTCCTCGCGTGGGGAATGGCCCACAAATGGTGGAATTACTTCCATTGGGATGAACGATGTTTATACACTGAGCAAGAAGCTGGGAGGGTTCAGACATACGAAAAGAAAATCACACAATTTATGCAGTGGCTTGCTGAAATGGTCCTGCTGAAACATCTGATGCAACAGATCGCTCATCTGTTGCTTGAATCACCTCTACAGCCGGCCCTGCGGTGTCAAGTTGAGGGAGCTCACTTGCCTTCACTGTTTTCTCTTTTGCGTTGAATGGGCAAATGACAGTGGAGTTGGGAACTTCTTCTGTTTCAAATTGCATACCCGAATCCACACACACATACATCGCAAAGTGTGGCGTTTTCTCCTTTTGATTTTGATCACCAGCGTTTTTTGTTACTTCTGATTGCGCCTTTTTATTTTTCTCATCCGTTTGAGCGTCACGTGCTTTTTGCGCTTCTTTGTCGGCCATTACTTGTTTGGGTTTTTCGGTGGTAAAGACAAAATCATCTGTGAAATCAACGACAATTATGTCGCCATCTTGCACTTTTTTGCCAATAATCATCTCTGAAATCGGGTTCTCCAAGAGTTTTTGGATTGCCCGACGCAATGGTCGTGCGCCATATACAGGGTCAAAGCCTGCAGTCACAATTTGCTCCTTGGCAACATCAGTCACGGTGAGCCCAATATTTTGCTCCTCAAGAAGTTTCACCAGAGCCTTAAGTTGAAGTTCTACGATCTTTTTCATGTGTTTGAGGGCGAGCGGTTCAAACACAATCACCTCATCAAATCGATTGATAAGTTCGGGGCGGAAAAACTTCCGAAGCTCCCCCATCACTAAGTCGCGCAGCTCATTGTATTTGGCTTGCGAAAGATCTCCTTGCACTTCATCTTCAAACTCATAGCCCACTTGCAATTCGGGTTCATTGAAATTTGCTTTTGCTCCCCGATAAGCGGGAGCGATGTCATCGGCTTTCATGTCGGTAAACTCATGAGATGGCTCAGTAAATGCAGGCACTCGCTTTTCGGATTGTTTTCCTGCGACGATGGTTTTTCCATCTGCCGATATATGCTCGGACTGCCCTTTTTCATCTTGATCTTTTTTTGATTGTTTTTGGAGGAGCTTGTCTTGAATGAGTTGCGTGCCGATGTTTGAGGTACAAATCACAACAGTATTTTTGAAAGAAATGGTTCTTCCTTTGTTGTCCGTCAAGCGCCCATCATCAAGAATCTGAAGCAAAATGTTGAAAATGTCAGGGTGCGCTTTTTCAACCTCATCAAAAAGCACCACAGAATAGGGTTTGCGACGAACAGCCTCAGTAAGTTTGCCTCCTTCTTCATAGCCCACATAGCCAGGGGGTGGCCCCAATAATTTTGCGACTTCATGCTTTTCCATAAACTCCGTCATGTCAAAGCGAATCATGGCATCTTCTTGTCCAAAAAGCACTTCCGCAAGTGTTTTGGTGAGCTCTGTTTTTCCCACACCTGATGGCCCGAGGAATATAAAGCTGCCGATGGGTCGCTTGTTGGATTTAAGCCCCGCACGCCCCCTCCTCACTGCGGCGGCAACCGCCTTAACCGGACGCTCCTGCCCAATCATGCGCTCATGCATAATCTGCTCAAGTTTGGTGAGCCTGTCTGACTCTGAGCCACTTAACTTTGATACCGGCACACCTGTCCATCGAGAGACCACATCTTTTATGATTGATTCTGTTACCTGTACATTAGATTGATTTTTCTTACTCTCATACTCTTGTTGCATGTCTTTCATTTTAGGCTCAAGGTCGGCAAGCTTTGCTTTCAGCACTTTTGCTCTGACGGTGTCTCCTTTGCTTTCTGCTTTTTGCATATCAGCATGCAGCTGCCCAATGCGCTCTTCAAGTGATTTAATCTTTTCGGGCAGCGACATGAGTGGCAATCGCACGGCAGATGCGGCCTCATCCATAAGGTCAATGGCCTTATCAGGAAGGAATCTGTCGCCGACATATCGCTTTGAAAGCTTCACCGCAGATTCAACCGCGTCATCGGGAATGGTTACATTATGAAACTTTTCATACTTGGGTCGTAACGCCTTAAGCATTTTAATCGCCGCTTCTTCGGTGGGCTCGGGGACTTGTACGGTTTGAAATCTGCGCTCAAGTGCAGGGTCTTTTTCGACATATTTGCGATATTCAGTGAGTGTGGTTGCCCCTATCATCTGCAAATCTCCCCGGGCTAGGGCGGGCTTGAGGAAGTTGGCAGCATCCAAACTGTTGTCCCCTCCGCCTCCCGCACCGACAATCGTATGCATCTCATCAATAAACATGATGTACTGTCCGTTAGCAGCACAGATCTCTTCAATCAAATCCTTCATGCGCTGTTCAAACTCACCGCGATGAGATGCGCCGGCAAGCACCGACATAAGATCAAGCTGTAAAATATGTTTGCCCAATAAAATCTCCGGGACTTGTCGTGCGGCAATTCGCTGGGCAAGTCCTTCAAGAATAGCTGTCTTACCGACTCCCGGCTCACCGACAAGCGCCGGATTATTTTTTGTTCTGCGTGAAAGCACTTGCACTACGCGCTCAATTTCTTCTGCGCGCTCAACCACTGCATCAAGCTCACCCCGCTCTGCTTTTGCCGTTATATCTATAGTGTATGAAGAGAGTGCACTTTTTTTCGCTTCACCCGGCTTGGTGATGGTGCCATCGGGATTCACCTGGCCCTTGTTTTGAGAAGCAACCTGCGACATCACCCGTTTGCGTAAATCTTCTCCTTGCACTCCAAGCTTTGCCAAAAGGCGTGCGCCTATGCCTTCCCCTTCTTCAAATAGTGACAACAGTAAATGCTCAGGTGCCACCAGCTCCACCCCTGACTTTCGCGCATCTTCAAGTGCTTTCTGTAAAATGGTTTTAATTCGCGGAGCAATCTGAGGAGGTTTTTTGGCAGGTGCACGCTTAAAAAGCTGGGCCAGTGCCGCATCGACTTTTTGTGTGTCTACTTTCATCTCACCCAATAGTTTTACAATCTCTGCATCGGTCATGAGGCCAGAGAGCACATGCTCGCTGTCTACCCATTCCGATTGAACTTCTTTTGCTTTTGTTTGAGCGGCAAGAAATACTTTGTTTGAGCGCTGTGCCAAATGCGTCATCAAATCAAGTAGTTCTTGTCTGGACATTTGGCCACCCTCCGCAGATGCAGATTTTCCCACAGATGCAGTGGGAGAAGGTTTTTTTGATGATGCAGGTGGTACTGTCGATGCTACAGATGGCGCGGGTGGCGCTTGTTGAGCGCTTGTTGCAGCAGGTGTAGGAGGAGCTCCCTGCACAGCAGATGCTACAGGCTGCGTTTTTGCAACAGGTGCTGCAGGCTGTGGATATTTTTTGAGTAAATCTGCAACATATGCCTGGCGTGCTTGTTCCGCCGGGTCAATTTCTGCCGCTGCAGATGAGGAAATGTTTGGCGCCGGAGGGGTTTGTAATCCAGCAGGAGTAGCTGCATACTGGGGGACAATGGGCGCTGGAGCAACTCCTGGTGAAGCTGCATTTGACGTAGGGGTTGGTTTTTTTATAAAATCAAGTACTGACATCGACGTTCATTATGAATATAAACCGTATCAAAGTCAAGAGAAATAATACACTACTTGCTATCGCATGTATAGGTTTGGCAATGCTATGGCTCATACAACATCCGATATTTGCTCAAGAGCCAACCCCCACTCCCGCATCACTTATGGATTATTGGCGCAACATCGGCAGAATGCCGGGGCCCATCTTGCAAAATATGGTTCCTAGTGATGAAGGCGTATCATCAGATGGGGGTAGTGCCGGGGGCACTCCAACGCTTGCACCAAGTACCACTGGCTATCCCTATCCACCGGTCACTCCGGGAAACGTCTTGCCTCCCGGGCCACCACAAATCCCTGCAGGCGCATGCACAACCGGGCTTAACACTGCATTAAATAGTTTAAACGCCGTTGCATCTCAAGTCATACCGGTATATCAGCAGGCCGCAACACAAACCGGGGTGTCATGGGAAATCTTTGCCGCCATTCATTATGTAGAAACAGGCGGAAGCTTTAATCCAAACAGATCGCTTATAAGCGGAAGACCTCTTGGCACACCAGAGCCTGATCAAGGTGGAAAAATTTACCCAACCCTCCTTGCTAGCGCACTAGATGCAGGTCAGGTATTTAAAAGTAAATATGGTTCAACTACAGGTCCATTTAATGATTTTCGAAAACTCGTGAAAGCATTCGCGTTATATAACGGGCCCGGAAACAGCCAGTGCAATGGAGACTTTCCAAAACCACAAACTCGGTATACCGGATGTCCAAGGTTGTACGAGTACGAAGATCATCTCTACCCCCTCGCATGTTATGACGAACGACATAAGGATATGTGGTATGTATATTGTAGTGATGGACAAAAGTGCCCTCCTATAAGCGCCTCCAATCCAAATGGTCGGCCATATTCACCCAATAGAATTGGTACGCTCGCTCTTATTGCCGGCATACAACAGCGCTATGCACAAGCGGCCCCCACCAATCCTCCCGCCCCAACCTCCCCCTCTGGCACCACTACCCTCGCGCCCACAACTCCACCCGCTCAAGCTGGTAATTTGCGATACTTCAATCAGTGTGATCCTGCGTTTCAAGTTCAATCATATGGGAACTGTCAAAAGGATGGCGAAACGGTGCCGTTTCTATGTGCTGCTGGATGCGTGCCCACTTCGGTTGCTCAAGTGATCGCCTCATATGCTGATTCAGCATACACACCAATACGAGCTGCCAATGCAATGCTCGCCAGTCCTGCTGTCTTAAGTTGTAACGGCTCAAGTTCTCAAGGACAAATCCGAGTATTGAATGGATATACTGCATCGATCGAACGGACAGATATCATTTCTTCTTCGGGTGATTTGGCAGCAGATGCTACGCGTCTTAAGCCATTTTTTAGTCAGGGATGGACTGCTCTTGCGCGAGTAGCCTACAAACGAACCATGAATACGAATACTCGAGGTCATTACGTGTGGATTACACAAATTGATGCGAATAACAATATACTTGTCTATGACCCATACTTTGTTAATGATTCCATCATGGGGCCGGGTGCACGCCCACCCATAAATCTTAATGGGTTATTGCGCGGCCAATACCCCGATAGATCATTTACATCACTCGACATTACCCAATATATCTTGGTCCGAAAAAAATAATCAATTATGCAAAAAATCAAACTTTTCATCGCCATTGGTGTTGCGCTTTTGCTCTTACTTGCCACTGTGTATGGGGCTCTTATGATAAGAAGCAGTCAACCAAAGACACCATCACCCCAGGTGAGAGAGTTTGAAACATCACCCGCCCCCCCATTAGATGGTGAAATTGATCAATCATTTCAAGGCTCGCCATTTGCATATCCCAAGATGCAACAACAATTAGACAGCACCGGTGCGCTCGATGAAGAGCTCACCGAAGATGAACGTGAATCGGCCGATGCACGAGGGTCACTTTGGGATGCACTTCCTATTGAGACAAATACATTCCGTATCAGTGCAGACTATAATCGTGCAAAATATGCAGTGACATTTTCTGACTCCAGTAATCCTGTCAATCAAGATGCGTTTGAGCAATGGCTGGAAGATACATATCCCGCAATTAGCTTAGAAGAGTTTATACTGGTACCATAACTGTATGCGAAACATGCACATTCACACCACCATATCAACCAGTATTTGCATGGTTTTCATGACAGTGCTTCAATTGAGTTTGGCCCATCATGTCGCGAATGCAGCTTGCGGCACACAAGTCCCCGGCTCAAGCGACAATTGTTCGTCTGTATGCTATACCGCATGCAGAAATCAAGGGAAATCGGATTGCACTGGTGATGTTTCTACATGGAACAACTGTTGTTACCAGCCCGGCATGGACAATAACGATAGATATGATCCGGTCAACGAGCGGTGTAGTTGTGATGATGTGCTCGATGATGATCCAACTAACGACCCATACGTGCCCAACCCTCCTGTTTGCGCAAGCGTTCCTGGTCAAACCGGATTACTCACTGTCCCACCATACATATATTGTGGCGAAGGATTTTCTAATTTGTGTTGTGCTACACAGGCCGAATGCCAATCAAACCTTGTGGGGACGCCGACACCCGTTGTACCGCCAAACAATACAGGGTCGGCATCAGTATTTGATTACTTTCGTAAATTGCCAATTATGCAAGTATTGCTGCCAGCAGATGATGGAGCAATCGATGCTGGGGGCTCAGCACCCCAAGAGCCGGGCGCCACTATCCCTGTGGGAAGTGTAACTCCTGTCGTCACCATCACACTAGGCCCCACAATTGCCGCCCCCGGCAATCCCGCATATGCTCAAGATATAGTCAATGAGGTAAAAGCAGTGCATGGCGCAACATTCAATTGCTCAGCTGCCCCAAGCATGCAATGTATTTCTGTGAATAGAAATAATGTGAACGGTATTACTTCCCAGATGACCCGAGTGAGCGCAACATTTAAGCAAAACGTAAATTGGTCTGCCACCACTTATAACAATTTGCAATGCGTCGGCGCCGCATTTGCACTCAGTCGTGAGCTCAACGGCGTTGTTCCAGCAGTAGGTCATACGGCAGCATGTGAGTTTGTAGACACTACCACTGTTCATCAATATTACCCTTATGGCTCGGCAAATTTCAGCCCGCAAGCAGGAGACTTAGTCATTTGGAACTCTTCAAATGGCAACTGCAATCCAGATACAGGGCATTATGGCCACATTGCATATGTGTCGGGCGTTCTAGGATCAACGCTCATTCAGATCGCAGAAGGAAACTGGGCACACCCAGGTGATTTTAGAGTGCGGACAGTCGATGTCAATTTGTCAGGAAAAACCCCAAAGGGATTTTTGAGAAAACTTTAATTATCAATCCTCTCTTCATAATATATGGATAATTCAATCCCCGAAAAACTTGTTCAACCAAAGCGACTGCTCGTGATTGGGATTGTTGTTTGTTTGGTGTTACTTATAATATATGCGCTGCTTCGCATGAATCAGAAGACACCTGACACCGAACCGCCAGACAGCCCAATACCCACCCTCACCCCCGCCCCATCAGTTCCCATTGAGCAATCAGAAAGCCCACGGGATGATAAGTTTGTGGAAGAATATGTCAAAACAGAAGCTGAACTGCGTCCCGACCTTGTCATACACAATAGTAGTCCATTTGAAAATGAGTACTTTATGGTAAAAACAGTTTTTGTGGACGAAGACACAGAATATTTCACAATTATTGTCGAGGCAAAAGAACAAGATATGGCAGAAGTTGAAGCTCAGTTTGAATTATGGGTTTCCTCTCTCAATATCCCCGATGCATCAATGTCTAAACTCAACGTAGAATACATTTTGCCCGGCATACCAAAGGCATTTGAATGATTTAAGTTATCGAATTTTATACACAACGCTCTCGCCGTCGCTTGTGCGAAATACCTCGGTGCCCAGTGTCTTAAACTTTTCTTCGTTGATTGTCCACTCATCCACCGCGTATTTTTTGCGCTCATTAGAGGAAATAATGACATATTCCACTTTGTATTGTCGAAGGAGCTTGCGTGTCAAATTAACGTCTTCAGATCGATAGATTACTTCAATATGAGGAATGCGCACCCCCACCACATCAGAGCTCCCGCGCCACAGCCACTGATGCACCCACCAACCGGCAACGGTCGGCAAACCGGTATATGCTGAAATCACATTGTAATCGGTGTAGCTGTCGCCTTGTGCCTCAAGGATGACCGGCTGACCAGATACTTTTGTATTAAAGTATTCAACAATTTCATGCATATCAGCGAATTGGTCTTTCAACCATCGGGCACCGTCAAGCTGAATAGGCTTTGACAGGTTGCCATAATAAGACTGAACAGCAAAATTCATATACATGAGATTAAGCGAGATAAGAATCCAAGACAGCACCACAAGCACTCTTCGAACTACCTTATATATCGGTGGCACCATTGAAAGCCTCCACAAGCTATACACCGATGCTATCGTCATGATGATATATGCTTGATACCCCATCTTAAACATAGTGTTGGCACGAAAGTGCGTGGGGTAAATGTCTTTAATATAAAAAAATTCAGGAATAATGAGCAATATGGTGCCAAACACAAAAAACAAAAGCATAAACTTATCAACTAGCATCATGTGGCCGAGCACTTTTTGCTCTGCGTGGTGAGCTGCATCTTTCAATCTGCGGGTGAGATACATAACGACTGCAAGCACCAGGGCAAAAAACCAAAAGAATCCCCAGAGGATAATCACCTGATAGAGTGGTGATCGTTGGCAATTTCCTTGTTCAAATAAAAATGGCCCCACCTTCAAACTTTCAGCGCCCTTTGCCCATGCTTCAACCAATGGAAACCCACAATTGACCCCAACTCCCGAAACAAACGGCTCAAAAAATACCGAAAAGGGAAGTGAAAAATATATGAATGAAAATGCAAGAATAACCAGATTAATAACAAGCGCGATGCTTAACCCATGCAAGACATATAACACTCCTATGCCCAAAAGCAAATATATAGGCCCATCAAACGCATTCGTCATAAAATGTACGGCAGTCAAAAATCCAAAGAGAATAGTTAGAGGAACATACGAATCAAAACACTTCACGAGCAGTGTCCCGAAAAATCCTCGACCAAAGAAAGAATAAATGGATTGATAGAGTTTGCTGTTGTGATTACTATGAGCATCAACATGCTTAACATGTGTATCGTGCTTTTGTACGTGGGAGCCTGTGGGTGCTTTCTCATCTCTCGTTCCAACCCATCGAGCCAGCACCAAGGGCATAAACAAAAATAGCACAACGGCGATTGACAAAAGCACAAAAGGAATATCAAACACATGGCCATGCAAATCTGCCACCACATACGAGTATGAGGGGAACTCATGAATAGTATGAGGGATGAAACGAGTCGCGTTTGGATACCAATATCGCGAGTACTCCCCCAATGCGCCTAAAAAGTTGGGAAATCGTTGACCAATAAGTTTAAATAGCTCGGGGATGTTGGGAAGCACTGTCCATGGAGGCACCGGACTTTCATTTTCATATCCTTTGGTAAACAGGTAAATCGTGTGAAGATTGCCGGCGAAATTAACAAGCAATGCCCCAAGCACCCCATATAATGCCAAGCGTAGCAAACTCAAAGTTTTTCCCATGTGCCCGACAAATCGGCGCGTATAGTCAATGAGGTTGACGACTATGCCAAACACCGCAGAAAGCGCAAGCCCTAAAATGTTTGCGAGAACCAAATTATATCCAACTGCTGCAGGGACGCCCACTAGTTTGATAAGAAGCGCACCCGATAAGTGCCCAAAATAGTAGTAATTTATGAAATACCCACCCGGTCGAGTTTCAATATCAGCGCTATACCACATATCAAGCGGAGGAAAATATGAAGAGCGGCCAATTGACTGCATAAATCCAAAATCCATAAACTTCTCAAGGCCCCGAATGCTCGGCTCTTGCCCTCGCACGAGAACCCAAAGAAGCAGTCCACCAAAAAACAACACCTCTTCTATGATGATAATGCGGATAGTTTTGATATGCGACAAAATCAAAGCAGGAAAATCTTTGTGAGGATTGATGAGATACTTGCGATAGGCAAAAAATCCTACAACCAGCAATATGCCCACGATCTGCAATTTGCTAAACGGCACCAGACGAGTGATGCCCAGCAGAAGCGACAAATACGTAAGCGCGATAATACCGATTATTTTTGAAAATGCATACCCCTTATCTAAGGTTGTGCCAAAGAGTCGAGCAGAAAACGGAAGAAAGACTAGGCCGATGATAAACAAATATAGGTACCATGATAAAAAGTGAAGAAGCCAATCCATAATCCTCCTATTCTAGTATCAAACTAAAAAAATGCAAAGTCAAATGGTGTCAGAGTAGGTTTAAGCACTGCTATAATAATCACCGCTATGGATAAATCATATATACCTTCATATTGGGAACCAATCATCCGAAAGAAATGGGAATCTGAGAAACTGGGGGCGGCAGAGATGCGGCAAGACGCTGAAGCGTTTACTGTCATTTTGCCCCCACCAAACGCCAATGGCAACCTGCACACTGGCCATGCGATGTATGTGTATGAAGACATTATGATTCGCTATGCCAGACAACAAGGAAAAGTTGCCTTGTGGCTTCCCGGTGCTGATCATGCAGGCTTTGAAACACAATATGTATATGAGAAACATTTAGCAAAAGAAGGAAAAAGTAGATTTGATTTCGATAGAGAAACGCTCTACCGCAACATCGAAGAATTTGTCGCACTGAAAAAAGGTGCTATCAATGAGCAATTTCGCGCTATGGGCTTCAGTTTAGACTGGGCAAAAGAGCAATACACACTCGACCCTTCTATCGTTGCTGTGGTGCACCAGACATTCAAAAAACTCTATGATGATGGGCTCATATATCGATCAACACGCTTAGTAAACTACTGCACCAAAGATGGCACGAGCTTTTCAGATCTTGAGATAGAACATGTCGAGCGAGAAGACAAATTGTATTACATTAAATACGGCCCATTTGTGCTCGCAACAACCAGGCCTGAGACAAAATTCGGCGACACCGGAGTAGCAGTCCACCCCAATGACAAACGCTATGCGCAGTGGGTGGGTAAAGAAATCACCTTTGAAGGATTGGCGGGGCCGGTGCAGTTGAAAGTTGTCGCCGACACTGCGGTAGACCCTGCCTTTGGTACGGGTGTCGTAAAAATAACACCCGCACACGATATGACGGATTGGGAGATTGGAAAAAGACATAATCTTCCCGCCAAACAAGTTATAGGATTTGATGGAAAACTTACCAAGCTCGCTGGACCATATGCAGGAATGCGGGTCAAGGCGGCCCGGGAGAAGGTGGTTGCAGACATGCAGGCACGAGGCCTAATTGATCATATTGATGATCACTACGTGCATACCGTCAACACATGTTACAAATGTGGTAATGTCTTGGAACCTCTCCCGCTCCCTCAATGGTATATATCAGTGAAACCACTGGCCACTCGTGCCAAGAAATTAATCACTTCGGGGGAGGTTCAAGTTCACCCCAAACGCTTTAAACGTATACTCACCCGCATCCTAGATGATTTCATTGATTGGAATATTAGTCGGCAAATTGTATGGGGCATCCGCATACCGGCGTTTCAAAACATCAACACAGGAGAATGGTGTGTGGAGCTTGATTCTGTCAAGCAAGAAAAGCTTATTGCATCAGGAATGTGGAAACAAGACGAAGATACGTTTGACACATGGTTTTCATCAGGTCAGTGGCCATTTGCAACACTGATGAGTGTGGCAAGCGCAAAATATGAAGTGAGCAGTGCGCAGTTGTATGCAATCATAGCGAATACCAATGAAGCGCAACATGAGGAAAATAACTCTGCGTTATCTCAAGCATATAAGTTTTTCAATTACTTCTATCCCACAACCGTTATGGAAACCGGATACGACATCGCACGCGCATGGGTCGCGCGCATGCTTATGCTTGGTGTGTACGTCACCAGTAAACCGCCATTCAAGCACATATATCTGCATGGTATGGTGCGCGACGGAAAGGGACAAAAAATGAGCAAAAGTAAAGGAAATGTCATTGATCCGCTCAAGCTCACCAGTCAATACGGCACTGACGCCCTTCGCCTTGCGCTCATTTTCGGCACTGCTGCCGGTGCAGATGTAAACATATCACCGGAAAAGGTTGTTGGGATGAGAAATTTTGTAAATAAAGTGTGGAACATAGGGCGCTTCATTACACTCATGACAGAGCCCATGGAAGGCGCGCCGTTGAATCAAAAACCGGCAGATGCCCATACGCTGTGCGCAAAGATGCGCAAGGAGCTGGAAAAACTTTCTCAAACCTACACAAAACACATGGATGCCTTTGAATATGCTCACGCACTTAACGCACTCTATGAATTTATCTGGCATCGATTTGCAGATGTATATATCGAAAAGCTGAAAAATGACGCGCGTGCAGGAAATACTAGAGTTCAACAGGCACTCAGCGAGACATACACCACATGCATCACGATGCTTGCGCCGTTTGCTCCGTTTGTTTGCGAAGCGGTGACTCAATCATTTCCATCGCGTAAACCAACCAATCAGTGATATAATGCTACCCGTCTATAGTGTCACTATATATATTAGTATTCTAATTATTTTGTATGAAACGCACATTTCAACCCAAAAAAGATAAGCGAAAGCGCAAACATGGATTTCTCGCGCGTATGAAAACTGCTGATGGCCGCAAAGTCATCGCCCGCAGACGTCTCAAAGGTCGAAAACGCTTGACCGTCTAGTGTCTCCGCATTCATTTTCATATGTTTGACACACTCATCATTAACCCGTTTCTCAACGCTCTCGTATTTTTCTATGGAGTATTTTCCTCACTCGGTACTCCCGGTGCATTTGGGTTTGCGATTATCGCACTGACCGGAGTTTTCCGCTTGGCGCTTCATCCATTCTTTAAACAACAGATAGAAAGTCAGCAGAAAATGACCGCACTGCGCCCCAAAATGTCCGAATTGGAAAAAAAGCACAAAGACGATAAAACGCGCCTGCAACAAGCGCAACTTGATCTCTATAAAGAACATGGAATAAACCCCGCATCTGGATGTCTTTTTGCACTGGTGCAGCTTCCGATTTTTATTGGGCTCTACCAAACACTCAGTCGCTTTGTCGATGCCGCCGGAAATGCAAGAGCCGTTGATGCGATCAATAAAGTTTTATATTCACCTACGCTTGCACTAAAAGCACTTGATCCGTACTTTTTTGGATTTAACCTGGCAGTAGCCCCGCAAACGTATAAAATTATTGATGTGAGTTTCTCAAGCGGTATTGCTCTGCTTCCTCAAAACCTCCCCTATGCTCACTACATGCTTATCCCCCTTATCACCGGACTTTTGCAATACGTGCAGGCTCAAAAAACGATAAGCGCTCAACCTGCTCCGGAAAAAAAAGATGCTACTTCAGCCGGAGATAAAAAACCCGAAAGTTTCTCGAGTGATTTTCAATCGGCCATGAATACGCAAATCAAATACTTCTTCCCCATCATGATCGCGTTCTTTTCCTACCAACTGCCGGTGGGTCTGAGTTTGTATTGGAATATTTTCTCGATATTTAGTATAATTCAAGCTATACGGACAAGCCAAAGCACATTACAAATCGCAGCAAAAAAATAAAGGAAGAATGATGGTAGACGTGAGTTATTTCAGCGATATTTTCGACTGAGATTATTTTCGTTTACTATTTGCTTTTATTTATGGACCACACACAAAAGATCCAGGAGATGACACAGGTCATTGTTGACTACATGGTGCCTGAGGCGACCGTTGAGGTTATGGAAGAAGACGGTATGGTGAAGATACTCATTCAGGCCGGCGAACAAGCTCCCGCCATTATCGGCAGACACGGAGACACCATCAGATCACTGCAAAAAATTCTTGAGGTTGCATGCTTCAACCAGTTGGGAACGCGCGTAGAGCTTGTCGTTAATGTCAATGATTATCGAGAAAAACAAGTTGAGCGACTGCAAAACATCGCACTTGAAATTGCGCAAAAAGTCCGTGAACAGCAAAGATCTATGCCGTTTCGAGGGTTAAACTCCTATGAGCGTCGCATTGTGCACGAATATATCACACACAACCATCCCGATCTCACCACGTATTCAAGTGGCGAGGGAAGATTCCGGGAGCTTGTCATTGACTTGCAATCAGCAAGCACGCATGCATACAATGAACATGATGCAGCACCCACCAGCACAGATGAAGAAAGCTAAATTCGCCCAAACTATTGGGCGTGGCGGTGGTGTGGTGCGCGCTATTCGATTGGTTACTTCATGGTTATTGGTACTATTGTGCGTGCCGTGCCTGCTTCTTCTTGATATACTGCTTTTTGAATTCACTCGTCCCGGTTGTGCCGGATGTGCGACATTTAGTGGTTTTCTTATGAAAAACTCAACCACGCTGGCATTTCTCCAAGCAAATGAATCAGTAACTCAGACATTGGCAATTTTCAGAAAAATCATATGAACCCCGAAGTCGTAGACCAAACTCAAGAAGATGCAGTCGAGCGACATGCGATTGATGCCGGTAGTACGGAAGGCTGGAATGATTTGCAAGATGTCAAAAAAGCTTCAGGACAAAGCAAAGAAGGTCAAATGGAGCAAGCGATTAAAAAACTGCTCGGCCCCGGAGTCAAAGGTATGACCCTTGAGGATATTATGCGACTGAGTGATGAAGAAATAGAAACCATGATCCAAGGAAGAAAACGCAAGATGGAGAATATGCAAAAACTGGGGAAATATGTGGGCAAGCTCGTGCGATCGTTTGGAGAAAAAGAAGGATCCGACCCAGTCAATATTCTGCTTGATAAGCTTAATAAGGTGCTCAGCACCAATCCCGAAAAGCTGAAAAAAGAGCTGAAAAATTTTGACGCAAAAACGCGTGATGAGATTCTTGCAGTCTTTAGTGCGTTTATCGAAGTGGTATATAAGGAAAAGATTTTCGCGGCACTCGTACCAATGTATGCCCTATTTATCACTCGACTATTTACTGATAAGGAATATCTCGCCCTTTATAAAGCAGGCACAAAGCAACGCTCTAAGCTTGAGCAAGACCTCGAGCGATTTGGAAAAGCGCTTGGCCCCAACGGACCTTATGTGCATAGCGTGTTTAAAGCAATATTTGGTAAGGCGCTTGAGGGGAGAGGCAAATCAGGTGTTGCCGGACAGCGCAATTTGCAAGATATTGAGCGTAGGCTTGTTGAGCTTATCCCCTCATCAACCTATACAGGGGATGACGTGGGTAATGGACAAAAATTAAGCCTGGATGCCGAAGTGAAAGCAAGAGAAGATAGAAACATTGGTTCATTTGAAACTCAGCGAGTCAACAAGCTCTCTGCTGATGTTGGCAAAACACTCAATACCGCGATTGATGGGTTGTTTGGCAGTGAAAGTCGTATCGTCACTGCAGCGGGCGAGACAATTGAAAAAGATGGAGAAAACGGCATAAAATACAGCATCATCCGCTTTGAACACGATGAACATGAGCGATGGGCGCGTGTTACCACCACCCTCTATCGATACCTTGAAGAGCTTGAGGCACGCTCAACAACAGGACTTGAGCGTCAGCGCAATGCCGAGCAAATCGCACGGCTCAAGACGGTCATCGCCGCACGCAATTCACTCGATTTCTTGCGCAATGCAGGAAGTGTGACGGGTGGGTTTATGAATATGTATGAGCGACAATTCCGCTACGCTGTGGCTGAAGAAAAGGCGCGAACCGCCGGGGGCAAAGTTGACAGGGCAACAATTGATTTTGAAAGCGCAAGCATTGACGAATATCACACTAGCTTTTCTGCTGAGCAAAAACAGCGAGTCGCCGCAACTGCCGCAACAAGGGTACGCGAATCGGTGACATTCACATTAAGCAACGTCTACCGCAACTATCTCAACATGCGCGATGAACCAAAAACTCCCTATGATCAAGCACTTTCAGAGGGAGGCGACCACACCACCAATCCCCGGGAAATGTATAAGCAACTTGAGAGTATGCTCAAAAACTTAGCGCATCAATCATCATCCGTTGACTCGGGCAAATTGGACTTCACCGTCACGACTCTCGGGGGCATGCAAACGCTCTACGATCCGACGCTCGGCAAGGAATTAAGCACCTTTAGCTCACATCGAAAACAAACAAACGGTAAATCGGTATATGATTTTTTGAATGAGCTTGTGGAGGAAGTCAAAGCAGATGATGGATTCTACGAAGCAGGACATCAATATCGATACCTTTCACACATGGGCTCACCCGATTCTCAAAAAAAGTTTTTTGATAGTGTGGGTGAACATTTGCGCTATGCCATGACCAGTCGAAACATGGACCGCATTTACTCGATGGATGGCAATGTATACATTGCTCGCGCCGCATCATTTATTGAAACGGTGCTGAAAAAACGCATGGGCGAAAAGGGTTGGCTCAATGAAGATGAGGGTAAGTTTTTTAATGAGGTGTTTCTGAATAAGGGAGAGGGTGGGAGAACGCTTGTTTTGCAAGTGCAAGAATTTCTTGCAGATCACTACCCCGAACTTCCCGACTGGCAACGCAGGCGCATTATGCAGCATGCATTTACCATCGTGTTTGCCGGGCGTTTCCGCTATCAACAGATATTTTCATATGCCAATCCAACACGAGGATACCAAGGACAAGCAGACGATAAACAAATGTTTAATAATGTCTTTGCCCCCTTCCAAAGAGGGCTTCGATTTGCAGTCGACTGGCGACATGATTTATTCCTCAAAGGTGCTTACTGGCAGCCGATGTATAACATGCCGGGCATCAATCAAAAAGGTGTGTGGGATCCGTTTGAAATGGGCAAGGAAGGATTTGCAGTGTTTGATTCACAAGGGCACGAATCGCAAGGGAGGCTTGCATGGGATATGACGCAGTATTTTCAGGGAGATTTGCCGGAGGTTTTTGCGCCCGTTAATCGATTAAAGGTGGGAGGCTACGACACACTGCGGGGATGGAGACGCATGGCAAATATGGGAGTTATGGACCGCAAGCTGTACGATCGACTCATCGGTGGCGGGCAACCACAGTTTAAAGCAGTGTATGTAGACCATGATGATTTGGATGAAAACGGACAGCCTCGCAAAAAACATGATGGTATGACGCGCATTTGGAAATCGGTTGAAAATGTCGGAGTCAATGAAGTTAATGCATTCGTTGATGAGAACATCATCGCACTATTTGGATACAAGGATGGGAAATTAAAAAACAAAGAAGCGGTGGATCATTTTGTGGGACATTTGTACGAACGATATCTCAGTGATGAGCATGAATTTGGCAAACACCTCCCTCATAATTATCTGTATGGTGATATAAACGGAGGACTGCGCGGAAGCTTAGACCCTGTGGCGATAGGCGCCCGGCCCTTTAACGCCAACATGTATGGCAGCGAGCTTAGACGTGCCGAATCAAAAGCAGATTTCATTACTCAATTTCATGCACGTGCACAAGCAATATTTAAAGATGCCGAACAACAGGAAAGTCATAAACCTGCAGGCGATAGAAAACCGGCTAAAGTTGCTGAAACTGCTTTGAAGCGTCAACTGCTCAAACCCATGACGTACGACGCCATGATGGTAATGGTCGCCGAGCGATCGCCCATTGAGTTTCTCTACCGACTCCGCAACCAAGATGAACAAAACGGTTTGCGCTTGAGCACTCAAATCAAAAATAAATATTTTGACGATGTAAACGACTTCAATCAACGGCAGGGATCATTTGGTCAAACGCTTAGTGCGCAAGCAGCGCTTGACCAAAAACTCGCACGCAAACTCTCTGGCACCATTACAGAGCGACAAGCCGCTAAAGATGCCATATGGGATGAGGTGACTGATGACCTTGCCTTTGTTCAAGGAGAGCTGCGCGGCGAGATTGATGAAGAGATTCTCCAAAAGCGACAAGTATGGGAAGCGCAAACAAAGGGCCTCAATATTTATGGTGAAAATTGGAACAGTATTCGAAGTGAAGTAAATGGTGGGCGCGGATACGTGATGGATGATGATACGGTCGTGCGCATCATGATAAAAAAATATCAACCACAAATGGCAGAGCAAATACGGACTCATGCGCTTTCCGGCCAGCAAGCCATTGCTCAGCTGTTGGCATCGCCCGAGCCTAATTTCAAACTGCTGGGGTTGCGTGTACAACGTGCAGTGGCCTTGCGTAATGACATATTAAGTGAAATGGGGAAAGAACCTGACATTAACAACACCGGTGATGCTTCGGATCCCAAAAAACAAACAGAGCATGTGCTACGCAAAAAATATTTACTTGATGACGGAAGTATTCGGCCCGACCTTTCCAAAGAGGATAAAGAAAAAGCAAAACGGTACCTTGCCAATCTTGAAAAACGGGTGAATCGCGCTCGATGGATGCGTCGCATGTGGGACGAAGGATTTTTGGGGTCTATTCCCTTTATGGCTGATAATAGTGAAGTACACAAAGTATTTCTCAACGGTGACGACACGATGGTATTTCGTTCAACGGGAGAATGTGGTGTGGCTGAACAATACAAGCTCATTCTTGATGGGCGCGCGCCGGAGGGGCCGATGAGCAATATGCTCCTCATGCTTAAAAATGTTGCGCGCAAAGGTAATAAGCCTGAGGACTGGGGGAAACTTAAATCATTAGGTAATGGGCTGAAAAAAATTGCAGCCGACGAAGTTGGTGACCCTGAGATATTTATGCCTGTGGTGCTTGGGCTCACCAAATTGCAACTTTCCGGTATGGCCAATAGACAAGAGGTGCGTAATGCCCTTGGGCGCTGGCGTATGATCTTTGATAAGGAAGGGCAATCACTTTTTTCACGCGCATGGACGAATTTTGAACATTACGGCATGGACGCGGTGACCATTCGACAATTTTTGTTGCAAGTCACCAAAACCGGAGGACTGAATCCTGATCAAATGGAGGGTTTCGCAAGCTTTTTCAAGGCAAGCTGGTTTTCGGTGGCCAAAGAGCTTATTCCCGAATATCTCACCTATATCCTCGCATTTGCCCTGGTGTCATATGTCACTGATGCAGCAAAGCGGGCGACCACAAAAAAATAGGCGCTATACAAATACTGTGCGCTTTGCTATCATGAAACCATGAGTGTTTTTGATACAGATGCACGCAAACATAGCGTCACTACTCTTCTTCAAATAGCCGTTTTCGTAGTGACTGCAATATCTTTTTTCACCTCATTCGTTCAACCAATACATGCGACTGATGATGAATGTGCAGCGTCCGACGTTGAAGGACTCGCCGTATCTTGTCAACCTTATATTGATCCAGCAAATCCCGCGAAAATAATCCCTGAAGCTCAATACTTAAAATGCTTAGATACCATAACATGCGATGCTGATGCGGACGGTGTTGTACGCAAACGTTGTTGTGTACAACCACTCAAAGGATCTTATGGGGGTGAATGTTTTCTACCACAGGAAATAGATCGAAAAAGTTTAGGTGTAGAGACCGGAACGATGACGTTTGCCAACTTTAAACCCAAACAATGTGGAAAGGTTGACGAAGATGCACTGTCTCCAGCAGATAAAAATGTGTACATTGTTCCCCCAGAAATTATTCGAAATCCCGATGGTTCGGAAACAAGGCGCCCTCAATCACTCAGTGACGTATTTAAAAAAGTAGGAGGACGCACAGAAAAACCACCAAAAGGAAAAAGCATTGGCGGGCTTCCTGTATACGAAGAAAGTATCCAATTTGAAAATTATGCGCACCGACTAGATAATAAGCCGACTTACAAAACATATACCTATTATTATCAAATTGAAGATGACAATACGAAGCGATATTTCATCACAACTGGTGTTATAAACGCTGGGTGGGCTATTGGATTACACAAATTAAATGGGGTCGAAGTAGATGGAGGGCCAGTTGACCCCAGACCAGATCAAGGTGGAGGGCCATTAAAAAACTTGGGATGTAAGTTGGGTAACGTATTTATGACACCGCTTTACAATGGTGTCGCAGCGCTGGAGCGTCGCTTCACAAGCCAAGACAATCTCCCCGACGTTGCACTGTTATGCGCTAAAGGAACGCCCCAGTTTAGCGATCCTGGAGCACTCACCTTTAACCCAGATGGTTCAATTGATGGGCTCGATCGAACTGATTGCCACTGCATAGACACCAATTCAGGCCCTGGCACCGCAGCAGTACTCCTGTGTACTCGTTTTATCGCTGGACTAGATGACGTTTCTGCGCCGTGGCGCATCCTTGTGCCCGCTCCCGATGATAATAATAATGGTAGTACCCGATTTGTCGGGCTACTTTTTGGCGAACTGCAATCCACCGCTGATATTGATGAATTTCGAAGAAAAATTGATGAAGATATCGAAGCGTTTCTTGGATCTTCAGTTGATTTAGGAATATGGATGGATCAACTCAAACATATCGGCAATCAGACGCTGGTTTCTCGCCTATTTCTTGAACGATTCTTTGGAGTTGATGATGCAAGAAATATCCCTCCCAATACCCCCGCAACCATAGATGCATTCCGACAAAACAGATTTGTTCGACAATACGTTAGCTGTATTGCATGTGCTAAATACGGTGGATTTCCGTCGGGGCTTGGGTGCATGCCCATGGATAAAGTTGAGCGGTTTTTGGCAGAAGGAGTGCTTGGGTTTGGTATCACCCTTGCCGCAGCAGCATCTATCTTTTGCATCATATATGGCGCCATACAATTCCAATTGTCAGCAGGAGAATCTGCCAAAGTTCAAAAAGCCCAAAAGCTTATTACTCAATGTATTGTAGGGCTTTTGATTATACTCTTCTCCGTGTTTATTCTTCGATTTATCGGGGTAAATCTACTTCGTATATATGGACTCGGATAATTGGGGCACGCACCTTGCACAATCGTGGCCTCACAGTAGTTAAGAAAGATGGAGTAATGTCACATCGTTCACGTGCACATTCTATTTGTTATGCTATGTGAGCCATCGTTTGAACATCAGATACTCCGGGGTCAGATAGAAAGTTGTAAGGTACTCATCAACGCTCACTAATTTAAACGAATGTCGTATAAACTCCATACACGGGTGATACGAGGTAAGAGGATAACCTTAGGAATGATTATTTGTTTTGCCATTTGCCAGTAGTTTCGTTAAAGGTCTTGCCCATAATTTTACCGAGCGGTGCTGAAATTCGTGTAGCCATAGCACCAGTCAAGCCGGATGCACCCATGATGGTTGAACCTCCTCGAAGTATCGGTGCCGCACCGACAAAAAGCGAGCCCACCCCAATACCCATAGATTCGGTTAACGATGCGGGCTTGAGTTTTTGTTTGTATCCCTTGATAATATTGGGCAGCGAATAAATAAGTACTGCCCCTACCAATGTTTGTAGGCTTGTTTGATCAGTAATGTTAACGATAAAAGGCGGAGACCACATGGGCACCGTCGCGGCGGAAACATTCATGATAGCACGCGCAATAAGGACGACAACAAGCACGATGGGATACACGCTCAAATTGACAAATAGACTCTTCATCCAATTCATAAATGCATTTTGACCCGGTATGGCCTCAAGCATAAGCGCAAGAGGTGCGACAAGAATAGAAATAATGATTTCCACATAATTAACCAGAAGAGTAAAGAAAAGGCGAAAATAAATTACCACCATCCCTAAGATAAGTAGAAACATGAGGGCAGTTCGCACAAGCACACTTCCTAAAAGCGAGCCTACAATCATGCCCAAAATAATCTGAGCAATATTGGCAATCGTGGAAATTGGCAATGCTCCGTGACCTCTGCTCGATAAACTCGTCAGTAAGTCATCAATCGGACTAATTCTTCTTACTACATTTGTTAAAGCTCTGCCGATATACGTAAGAGAATCGCGTACATTGTTGCCCGGAGTCGCGGTAGCTCCTGGATACACCGGATTTGCATTAAAATTTGATGTTGCTCGCCAGTGGCCTATCACTCCTATCACGAAACTATTCAGCAATCCATCTATGACACGTTGCATATAGGTTGGCACGAGGCTATACAGCGAACCCGCCAGATTGTAATAATTACCATCCGACTGACCGATGTTTCCCATGAGCATGAAAAAAAGATCTTGAGATCCACCCGTTATTACCCCCCCAATCATCTTCGTTTGAGTTGCTGCATTCATTCCTGAAACGGGCCCCATCAAATTTATGATGAGTGCAACCGATATATACATGATGTCTATAAAAAGCCCCGCAAGGGCATACGACATAGAAATCGCGAGAAGCGCAATGACAAGTTTGGGCAGTGCCGATTCAAGCGTTACTGCATTTTTCCCGCCCCCGCCCACCTTAAACATCACCATAAATCCGACAATCATGATAACAATGACAATCACGAGATATGCAATGTTGCGAAACACCTTCCAAATGGGCTGAAAGCTCGTAAGTGCCGCAAAGCCGATGCCTTGCGCATATGTCTGCGGGACAAACCCTGCATTCTCGAGTGTCCCCCGCGCCCAGTAATAAAATGACGAGGGTGGATGGCGGAGTGTCTCACTCAGTAACCCTGAGGCCTTGAAGGTGAATGATTGGTCTTTGTATAAATATGCCTCTTCTGGATTGTCGGTGCAGAGCTCACCGATGGTTGAGCACATAAATCCGCGCATGAGCTCACGCCCCAAGACTGCATCTTCGTCATTAACCGGGTCATGTGCACTGCTATAAGCGTCATATAATCTGAGTCGCCGCGCTTCCTCAATTTGTGCCGGGGTGGGCTTGCCGGCGCTATTTCGGGCATTATCCATGCTGGAAAATGCCGCAAAAACGTAGAGCACCACCAAAAACGTCATCACTACAAAAAACACCTTGCGAAACGTGGCAAAGTATCGTTTAACCCCAATCCAAACAAGCTGAAGTGGCATACCTTTATGCTACTGATTTATGTGGGAGAAGTCAATGTCAATGGGGCTTTGGATCCTAAATCTTAATGGAGGGATTATTCACATTAGCAATGGGTCATTCGCTCTGTTTTGATTTCAATTCCGCTGCTAAAGTTCTCAACACTTGCTGCACTGCGTCATCACTTGCAACAGTGCGCATTTCTGCAGCAATAGTTGAGTCATTTGATGCTAATGCATGGCCTAATATCTGCGCAGCTGCGTGCACTATTCTGTCAGTAGGTGAGCTGCCCGTTGTGCGGTTCGCTACCTCAACGAGTATTGATTGCATGGTTTCTCGAGTTAGTGAATCCCACGAGATGGAGACACCTTCTTCTCCAGATTCACCCTCATTCGCTAATGTATTGATAAGCGTGCTAATTATGGGCGCAGCTCTCAAACCTCTTAAAAAAGGAAGAAGTTCCGATGAGGCCACGAGATTGTGTCTGATCCATCGCCCGAGATGAGGACGTAGCACAGCCAATCTGTCTCCAACATTTTCACCGTTACGCATCGCAAGTACTCCCAACAAATACTCGCTAAAGCCCGCCACTGCCTGTGATGCAACAGGAATGTTTAATGCTACAGCCCTTTGCTGTATTACTTCAATGACGCTCTGCTCAACCGCCGCTCCCCGCCAGCCCAACTCCGCGAGTGCGACAAATGCTTGTCGTAAACTATCTTGATCTGACAAACCGAGATCTGCCATTGCAAGGTCTATTCGTTCCTGCGCCCACGCTGGTAGTGCATTGGTAGACTCAGGCATTGTCACCGCAATTTGTGGAAGAGCAGCAATCCTTTCAGCAACCTGTGGGTATGTCAATTGTTGTTCGAGAAGGATTCTGATATTGGCCAAAAGAATCATCTGTGCTCGAGAATATTCCCGAGGATAACCAGCTACAGCAGTACTCATATCAACACCAAGCTCAGTGGCGAAGCGACTCGTCCAACGCCGAAGAGTTGCACCACTTATTACTAATGCATCAGCGACCTCAGATGGGTTGCTTGCTGCCATACCTAACGCCATGACCCTCTCCATTACTTCTCTCGGTATGGGAATTTCAGGGATATCGGTGCTTAACGCAACCGTAGTAATCTCAGCAGTTCCTGTGCGAGCAGCACCTGGATCAGTTTCAGCTTCCAGAGTAAGGTTAAAAGCTACTCCATCATCACCATCTGATTGTATATTTGTTACTACAAGGTAATACGGTGTGTCATCAACTGTCTTCTCAAATGACAAGTCCGTCGAACCATCAACCAGATAAGACAACCTTGATTGAAGCTCAGGTTTCGTCCCTCCTTCTTTATCAGGTATATCTTTAAATAAATAGACGCAAATTTTTCCTTCATTTTTAAACCAATATGTTGCTATGTAGCAATTAGGTATTTCTTTGTCCTTAATTATGATATCGTGCGATGTTGCTTCACTTGTTCCACCAGCCACATCGCCCCGTAAACGTACCGCAACCGTCTCACCAGCCTTAATCGTTCGTGGGTATGTATCAACTCACCTGCCTCTGCTTTTCTTGTTACAGTTATAGTGAGTGGAAGCAATTCTCCTGCAATATCCCCAGCTTCGACGGCTACATCCCATATTTTTGTAATATCATCAGAACCATCTGTAATATCATCGAACTGCCCTGTACCATCGATTTGGCAATATCCCTCCAGTGTCTTATTATCACGTTTATGGAGTAAGTTTACTAGTAAGCCATCATTGATTTGGTTACGCCAGACTACTAAATATACGTTCGAATCTCTTTCCAAAGGTATTTCGTGCTGAGTGCGCATATCCCATACCAAATGCAAGGGTTTACCTATTTGAAACTCCGCTGGGATAGTCTCTCCCCCGGATTGTCCTTTCTCTTTTAGCTTGTCCTCTATATATGTGCGCATTTTATTTGCCCATTCTGTCAAAGCTTGTAATTCAAGATGAGATATGCCCAATACTTCTTCTGGTGATTCTTGATACCAATTGGTGTAATGGATGAAGTCGATGATGTTATATAGTGCATCACTCAAATTATCTACATCGGCAAACATCTGGTCTAAACTACCCATCGTATCCATAGCCCTATAGTGTTCAATAATCGGGATAACGATTAAGACCCGTTCCTTCTTAACTTGAACATCTGCATCTGGATAACGACTTAGTATCGTGGAAAGAATGCGCCGCTCTTGCTCTAAGAGCCTTTGCAAGGCGCTACTATATGCAGGATAATTTTCCTGTCGTATAGAGGCTAGTGAATTACCTGCGAGTCGATAGTATCTTACAATAAGCCCGAACACATCAAGCGTTGCTTGTTCATCTGGTAAGACATTATCAAGATCGTGGGCTCGTCCGAAAAGTTCAAGTAGCTCTGCCGGAAGCCCAGTAAGTTCTGATTGTTCCCCCTCATTTACAACATTTTGAAGATATGTGTTGACATCATCGACGGTTTGTATAGATGATAACAACTGTCTTCGCCTATCCGAAAGTTCTTGCATCATCTTTTTGGCTTGTGCTAAGGATTCGGCAGTCGCAGCATCAATTTTTTTTTAGAAGCCCCAGCCTCTGTATCAGAACCATTAGACCTTGGCCGGGGTGGAGGCACTGCTGGGGGATTGTCTTGTTGAGGCAGTCCTTGTGGAGCAGGAGGAGGTGGGGGACCCTCAGAACTTCGTGGTGGACCAGGTGTATATGGTGGAAGTGGGGGCTGAGGGGGCCTATTCAACCACGCAACAGCGTCAAGTATTTGATCATATTGTGCTAAAGCGAGTTGAAGTTCGTTTGCCCATGTTTCGCACGCCTCCAAATGCTCAATAAATTCTCGACGGGCCTGGATATCACGCGCTCGATCTGACCTTCTCCCTATTCCCTCGTCATTTAAGGCTTTCGCTCTTGCGATTAAATCTTGAGGATTGCGGAGTACTGCTTCAGCTGCTGCACTTTTTTCTTTAGGTGGAAGTAATGCATCAATGTCTCCTTCTTTCTCAAGAACAATAACCATATCGGCGATTGCCTGTTTCCTAGCATCCTCAACACCTCTCCCCAAATGCAACATAGAGACACCCTTCTTCGTATCAGCTTTTAGTGCAAGCTCTCCAAAGAGAGTGGATGGCCTCCCAAACTGTCTTACGAGTCCTTCGATTTCTGCAACATCAAGTCGCCTCTGGTGCCGCCGCACATCTTCACGTTCTTCTTTAGCCATTTCTAAATCATGCCTTAAGTCTCTCAATGCATAGTCTGCATCACGCAGTGAATCGTCGGTATGACCAAAAAAATTATCACCCTTGAAGCCTGTGTGTGCACGAACTTCCGTATGACTCACCGGCAACTGCAAAGTTCTTTCAATAGCAATACGTCTTTGTTCTACCACATCTCGGACTTCCTGAATATAGCGCGCACGCTCTGACCGGACCTGCTCTAATAACACGTGAACCTCTTCTGTATCTACGGCATTTGACTCTGCCTCTTCTTGTGCTTCCTGTTCTTCTTCATCATCAGCGCCGGTATCAACGACTGGGCTCAGCCCCATATCTTGTTCCCAAGATTGTCGTTCAGCTTCTACTTGTCGCTCCATCGCAATTTGCGCTTGTTCAAGAGTATTCTCGATACTGGCCGTTGTAGTTTCAGAAAAAACCGTCTGATGGCGTATTAGCAAATCTACAGTCACCTCACTCAAACGATATGTATTCATTACCTCAGAACGGTTATCGGCAAGACGATCGGTATAGCGAGTGAGTATCGCTGTCACTACATCTTGCGCAGATTGTAAGCGGTCTTCTGTAGTAAGCGGTGGAGGTGCATCTACATCATACATCGGCCCGGCATTTTGTAAACGTCTATAAAAATAACCATCTCTGTCTCGGACTACCCTTCTATATATGATGTGTCTTCTGTCCAGATCAGTTTCTGATGACGCAAGCTCTTGTTCCGCTTGTTGCAGTTCAAAACTCAGCGCCTCTGTGCTGGGTTGTGCGCTTGCCTCTGTTTGAGCGGGAACTGCGGTGAGCCTTGTTGCTTGTGATCCTCTAATAACTTGCGCATGCTCGCCCTGCCTCGCTTCAGTCTGGGCTGCCGGGCCATTCGTTTCTCCACCTTCTACATCTTCGTTTCTTGCTCTTTGTGCTCTTTCGGCTTCATCCTGGAGTCTCTCGGCTAGCGCTTCAAGTTCTTGTATTTGGGTATCAAATATACGCACTGTCTCGGCAGGGTTAATTTCATTTATGCCAGTTGTCGGATCTTTTTGCTTCTTCGCTTCTTCAAGAGCACGAAATCCGGCTTGTATCTTCGCATCTTGCTCTTTTGTGCGTGACGACAGCAGCATCCATGGCTCTTTAGGCTTGAGCCTCATAACTACTATGGGGGTGTGTTCTTGAGTAGTCATATCTTTATGTTGGGGTATCAATTAGTGTGCTCAAACTCTTGCGAAGCTCATCCAGTTTGGCAGAGGTGACATCTCCTTCGTATCTTTGCATAATGAGCTCCTCTGTCTTTTGCTGCATGGTGTCGTGATAGTCATCTGGTAGGGGGCCTGGATTATCTTGCACATGTTTTTTTATCACCGCTTCATACACCACGTCATAGTATGCATAAAATATGCGCCATGCTAAATCTTCAATCTTCCCGCTTTCCGCAAGTGTCACTTTGTCCGGGTAAATATCCAATAGCTGAGCTCTGATATCGTCACTTAAGGGAATAATGGTGAGCACATCTTTGGTGGATAGATCTCGAATACGCATTAGTGTGTATATGAATAAGTAAATATGTCAACGTTCATATTTAGAAATCAAATTTCATGCCCTTCAACTTTTGCTACTGCAATGTTCATAATGTTTCCTACGATGTTCATCGTTTCATGATGAGTGATGGGCTGAGGTGCGGGCACCCAGACAGCTTCGGGAGGGCGTGCATATTGTGGGTTTGCACGATAGGCAAGTATCGACATGACTTGAGTAAAACTTAGATTTTCAGGATTAATCATTGGCGCTGCCGGAAGTGGCGGCAACATAAATTCACGAAACCCTTGTGCGCCTTGCCCAGAAGGCTCTACTGCGCGCACGATGGCGCGTGCGACAATCTCTTGTGCGCTTGGGCCACCAAGTACATCAAGGAGAGTGTCAAACAAGATATCTGAATTAACGCCATCTATTGCCACTGCATCAGCTCCTCTGCCCATCTCATGATATTTGAATATGTCACGCAAAAAATCAACAAAGCCCTTGGGAAGATTGGGGAGGCGCATCTCGGCACGAGAATATTGTCGCTTATCTTCTTCCCTCATTTGATTTGCAGGGTTACCCACGCTATACCCGACAAGATATCTATTCAATGACGCGAAACTTCTCATGTGTTCAACCTCCCCATATACGTGCGCTCTGTCCTCCAAATACTTTTTCACTAAATGTATCTGGTTAAGCTTTCTGTCGGATTCCTTATCTGCATTTTGGACTGCTTTCTCAAGGCCGGTCACAACGATACGTTGAGTATTAATGGTCTCTTGAAGCCCCTTCTCACGAGCCATATAACACTGAGTCTCATGCGTTTGTGCAGCAACTATGGCAGCAAGTTTGGCCTCAGGTGTATTCGCAGGAGGTCTTCCATAAACTGTAAGTGTCGTTTGGCTGTCTAATATTTCCCGTATCCGCGCCGGAGGAAGCACCACTAGCTGTTCGGCAGTAAGCACGTTGAGCATGTCCGCATGTACGCCGGTTGGGGGGTTGAGATATTCGTCTTTACCCGTATTTTGATGGTACACTTCTGCAGCTCTCGCTTCTGCGACAGCGAGAACAACCATCTCCTGTTCATCATATGAAACTTGAGCAAGTGACAATGCAGCAGTGCGTGGAGCTTTCCATTTGTTTATCAACGTCAACATATCATGTCCTGTTTGGCCATACTTCTGAAGATCATCTTTTGTCACAGGTGGATTCGGGGCTAGTGTAGTGGTGGTCACATCCGTATATGCCTTACGCATTGCATCTAGCGTCCGTCGAATTACCATAAGTTCAGCTCGTGTGGACTTGAGCTCAGCTTGTGCTGTCTCTAATTGTTTTATTTTGGTCTGAAGAGATGAGATAAGATCAGTGAGTTTTTGTATTCGTTCATTCCGCCTATCGTATTCTGCTTTTATCTTGGCCCGCTCTCCTTCTCGTATGCTGTCCGCTTTTTTAAGATCTTCTAACAAAAGTGAGGGATTATCTTGATACTTCTTTGGAGGGGGTGTAATTTCGATTGCTGCTTTGGCTGTTTCAAATGATTTCTCGGCCTTTTGGTATTCCGCTCCATTGGGTTCTGTATAATCTGAAATTGAAGACTCTACATTTCCTTTCTCTGTTTGAATTGCTTTAATAGCGCTCAGCACCGAATCTATCGTGTTATCCCTATCTAATATATCCGCCTGAGTTCGAAACCCAGCATTGCGCAATTCTGAGACTGCATCCTTAAAGGTTAATTGCACGTTCTCTTGACGTTTAAACAGTCCTTTGTCATCAGATCCTCTCAGCGCTTCCTTTCTTGCTATGAGCCCCTCCCGCGCTGGATTACCGTCTTTCACTCCCACTCCGTCTATCAGCTGTTCTGCCTGTTGTTTCACCTTTTCAGCTTCTTTTTTTGCTTCTTGCCTGCGTGAGCCCTCTTTGGTAACTTTCCCATCCGCTCCTTTGGTGCCACGCCCCCATTCTTCTACTTTTTGATCAATCGTTTTTTGCTTCGCATCTATACCATCAGTCTGTGCGCGAGAAGCAGTTATTTCAGCAAGCGTCTGACGAAACATAGGTTCCGCTCTTCTTGCAAGCACCCGCTTGCCTGCTTCGATATACAAAATCTGAAGGCGGGCCGCATTCGCTTGCTCAAGCGGTGTCGGAATATCGATATGGAGGTTGGGCGCTCCTTTTTCTCGAAGAAGGGCAAACTCAGTGAGCACCTCATGCTCATACGCTGAGCCTGTTTGATTGACAATCATGCTATCAACACCACTGCCCGCTTTCCTGCTAACACGACGCGATCCACCAAGCCATGATGGTCGTCTGCCCCCACGCTGCCGTGGATAACCTTGGGTGAGAAATTGTTCAGTAAGTGCATGGGCACGCTTCATATCTACGCCAACCATATCCACCAAAAAATGCTCACGCAGACGAATATCAGCTTCCAAATCATGTCGTACCGCCACCCAACTTGCAGAATCTGTACCTTTGACAAACTCAACCGCCCCCTGATTATTGATTTGTATTTGGCGCGGATCTATGTGATACACATCACGCATATAATCTGCGATGGGTGCATTTGCCTGTATTTGTCGTAACGAATTTTGGCATGTATCGGTGAATACTCTAATTTGCCCATTTGCTCTCAACCCATCAAAAAGTGTCTTGAGCCCGCCTACCGCAATTTGCTCAACTAATGCAGTGCCCGTCATTCCTATTGCTGCCGCTCCGAGGTATCCTGCCATCATACTTACCAGTGCCGGAGGTAATGCAGTTCCTGCGGTTGCAGCGGTGAGGGCGATGGTGCCAAGTGCGACAGCAAGTGCTGCATCGATCTCAAGTCCTGCTACAAGTAGCTTGCCAAGATCTGGTGTACTTGCCCCAACCGTGTCTGTGCGCAACACATTTCTTGATTTGAATATGCGGTCGAATTCTTTGCGAACACCAAGTGCATGCATCTTAAGCGTGGCTTCATGTTCAATAAGCATCATGGTGGTGTTGAAAAAATCAGGATCCATGAACGCCTCTTGTATCTTAGCCACTTGCACTTTGCCATGTTCATAAAACGAGCGGGCCATCTGCCATTTGAAATATATGGGGCTCTTTTCACCAGGGCCGTATGGATATTGCTCAGGAGGGTAAAGCTTCATCATACGCGTCGCAAACCCTTCCCACCATTCTTCAAACTTGGGATAGACGCGATCAATATTGGCCCTGACTTCTTTAGGTTTACGATGCCAGAGTTTAAATCTGGCTGTTTCATTGCCTTGTGTTACATCTCTATTGTGAAGATTAGTTCTATAAACACTCGCAAGCACATCTGCATTCGCCTTTCGCACATCAACTGGGACAGGATCTTCTTTTTTACCAATAAGTGCATTTACTACTTTGGAGTCTCTGATGCGCTCGGAAGCCCCGCCTTTAAGCCATGGTTTTTTTGATCCAAGCGATGTTGCTCTTCTAGCTTCTCTCCTGGCGAGTGTACCATCAGATCTATGTAATACCTGTTGTTGTCGTTCCACCATACTCACAATATAGTTGTTTTCAATGGTGATATCAAGTATATTTTGAACTGATTAGTCATCATTACCAATGACTCCGCTCATGTATCATGACAGAATCTGAAAATCCGCCAGCACCGGCATTCGATGCCGCAGATGCAAGGAATGCATTTATGGCTGGTGTAGCTGAGTTGCCACCGCCGGCAACCACCCCAGCTGAACAAGCACCGGGGCCCATGAGTCCGCCAGATGTGCAACCTGGACTCGTGTCAGGTCAGTCTGGGGGGTTTGATGGCAATCAACGGCCAGACGCACAACCGCGATCTGAATCTCGCGAGAGGCCGCCAGCGTCGCCCGAACAAAGACGTCAAGCACTCTATGCAATCATAAAGTCACTCGGGAAGGACGCTTTCAGAAATGACCGAGGTCCTGAGAGTGTCCCACTTTCAGTAATTGGACTGCTGTGTGAAGACGGCGTATTGGAAGAACCTTCCGTGGGTATTCATCTCAAAGATGATCCTGAGAGTCCATGGTTTGGCCCAAACCATCCCTTGCCTCGAGTACGCGCTCTTGCCGACGGCTCGTATGCACTCGCATACGACAAACGAAGTGAGCGCATGCCAAATACCCCTTCCGGATTGCCACCCGGCGTCATTGAGCTCAAAACATTTCGTGGTAAAACACAAGGCCCCAAGGGGCCAAATGACTTACCGCTTGTACACTTCTCAGGCACTGATAGTGCGGGCAATCCTGTGCTTGATATTGCGCTCCCCATGCAACAGGCAACAGAATTATTAGTCTTAACACAGTATGCAGATCTGAAGGCAAGTAGTAACGAGAATACCAACCCTGCCTTAAAAGAAGCAGTAAACGCATGTGAAAGATATGTAAGTAGCATAACTCCTACCAAACCATATGGGAATGAGAACTTAGACATTACAGATGGAATTGCTGACAAAGTGCTCCGAGAAGCCCTGGAAGTTACTGCTGTTTCTGCAGTAACCGCAGACACCTTTGCTCAAAATATGCTCGATTACATCCGATCGGATCAATGGGGTGGTAGTCCAAAAGAAATGGAGAAGTTTGAGCAAGATATAAGCGCCATAAGACAAGCGCTAGAAAGCGGACTCCAGCCAACGGGTGCTCAACTACAAGAAGTACTTCGTATGGCTGCTCTTCCCGGTCTTCAACGCAAAGCAGGGGATCTCGAATTACGAATTGCAGAACAAAGAAAAGCAGGTAAAGATACTACTGAGCTTGAAAACTCACTCAAGAGTTTGCGCAGTTTCCAGAGTGGTGAAACTGATTCTTTATATCGCCGATATCTTGATGCTGTGGTTGCTGGAGATGTTGATATGGCAGACGCTCAGTGGTTCACCAATCAAATGCTAGAAGCAAAAGACCCTTGGGCATTTCTGAAAGAGCATGATTGGCAAGATGATAAATGTCTTGCCGGAAAAGCCTTCAAGCATATTATGGGCGGACTTAATCCTGAACAGACAGCACGAGCACAAGCATGGCTCACGAAATTCTTGCAAGAACACGGCCAAGACATCGCACTCATGGGTATTTTTGCACTGTTTCAAATGATGTCGGGCATTATTGGTGATGCAGCACGTAAAGCATAACTAGTGTGTGAATTAACAAACGCACACTACCCCTGGTGATTGACACACAGAAAAACGGCTGATACGATGTGCACTATCGATACGGAAAGATATCGATATAAGAAAGAGCATTATTACTCGTCGTCCCCAATTTACGAGCGGTAATGATGCTCTTTTTTGTTGGGTTCTAGTCACGAGATTTCATACTCATCCCCATCATCACGCAGCATAACTCCAACCTCTCAAAAAAAATAAAAACTGCTCACTAGCTTGAAGCAACGATCTGAATGCGAGAATCAAACATAAACAAAAACATGGTGTGTTTATATTTGGTGATACTACTCTCAGCCACTGTGCAAAACGACACACTGCCACACCTTTTCGCGTGATCAGTGCTTGGCTCGCCACACAAAAACAAGTCGGGTGGGCCCAAGATACAAAAAAGAGCATCGTCGCTCGTCAAATTTTGACAAGCTCAACAATGCTCTTCCTACAACCAATTTCCTAAACCTTACTCGTCCCCAATTGAGCGGTTTATCTGATGAAGATTGTAGACCCTCTTTTTTCACTTGTCAAGCCTATATTTTATTTCGTGTGTACTATAAGACAACCTATATTATTGTATTAGTGATTTAGATTGTTGCACCAACCCATAATTTTTAATACATTCTATGTGGATAATTTGGGGAAAGGGCGTTTATCGACTATTTATTACCAATAATTGGTACAATGGTGTCCCTTATGCGCGCATCATTCACCCATAACTTACTCTCTCTCGTTCATGCGCTTGATGCCAAACCGTATCACAAACACCTACTTTTCGCATTCTTAACCGCTGTCGCTGTGATGCTGTACGGCTACTACGTAGGAACATTTGACCAAGTAAGCCACATCCCTTTTTTAAAGCAATCTGTAGACCCAACACTCTATCCGAATGACCGATATTTTGATTTGCGCCTCACTCACTACTCTTTCTTTTGGCAGTTTTTCACTCCGTTGTATCAGGCGGGTTTACTTGAGATTGCACTTTTTGTGGTGCATGTGGGAGTCGTTTACCTTACGTTTTGGGGAGTGTGGACACTTACACATACAATGTTTCGTGACACGCTGGTTTCTTTTCTTTCCGTGTGTGCGATGCTATTTCCTCATTTCGGATTTTCCGGGTTTCCATTTTTGGAGTTTAGCCTGCTTAACAGAACGTTCGCTCTGCCATTTGAGCTATTTGCGCTCAGCTGGTACTTTAAGAAAAAAACATATCGGGCGATGATATTGCTTGGATTGCTATTTAATATTCATGTCATCTCGGTAAATTTTGTGATGGCGATGATTATGCTTGATTTGGTGCTCCGTGTGAAAGACTTCGGCTGGAGAAATATCATTAAGCACGGAATCCTCTTTACGCTTTTTGCATCACCGGTGCTTATATGGCGGCTGAGCAAACCAAGCGGGGGAATTGCAGCTAATTGGGAATGGTTTGACATCTTAGACAGAGGAGTCTTTGCGCATTTGTTTCATTTCATAAGTTTTGAGGCGATATATATTCCGCTTATCACCCTTGGAGGTATTGCCACCATAGTGCTCACATTTCTTTTTATTCGTGAGCGACACACACAAGACAAAATCACAGACATCGACACATCGGTGCGCCATTTTATGTTTGCAGGCATGCTCATTCTGTGCGTGCAACTGATTGCCACATACATTACCCCTTCAGCACTCATTATCCAAGCACAAATCACGCGCGTAGGAGTATTTTTGATGGTATTTTGTTACGTGTATGCGTGCGCATTTGTGGCTGAGCGCATGAGAAATTCACCCACCCGACACACCGCATCTCTATGGTTTCTTATTCTCATTTTTTCTTTCACTCCATTTTTACTCCTGCTCGCCTATTGGCTTCGAAATTATGTTACTCGGCTTCGTGACGTGCGCCCGCTTGTCATTGTATTTGTTGGGGTATACGCATATGCGCTGGCACTCGCTTACCATTTTGCACTGTGGCGGCCCGGCGTGTACATCTATCCACCTGACAATGCGTTTAACCAAGTGCAACGATGGGCAAAAGACAATACCCCAAAAAACGCCATCTTCATCACTCCGCCACATATGTTTTGGCTTTATGATGTGGAATGGCGCGTGCTTTCGGAGCGTTCAAGCGTTTCAACCATTTCTGAACTTTTGGAGGCTGCGTTTGACCCGGGGTATATCCCCTATTGGAAAGAGCGGTTTGCAGATGTGGCACCCGGCGCGCTCGAGAAATTCAATAGAAATTTTTATGTCAATTTAGCCCTCACCGCAGATGCCTATCGAAGCCTCACTACTGAAGATTTGGTCCGTATCGGAAAAAAGTATGATGCTACATATGCGGTGACAATCAAACCAACCAAATACAAATTGCCGGTGGCATACGAAAATGATCAATATCATGTCTATATTTTGTCTCAGACTCAATAGGGTCTCACTGAGTTAACTACGATGTACAATACCATTTATAAACTATGTATATCTCTATCATTATTCCTACCCTAAATGAAGAACACTTCATAGGTGGGCTCATGCAAGATTTACAACAACAAACTTACAAAGACTTTGAAGTCGTACACGTCGATGGGGGATCGAAAGATAATACGAATTCAATTGTTTCAAAATTCAAAGAATCAATGCATGTGGTGCATGCGCTCTCACCTGAGCGAGGTGTTGCATTGCAAAAGAACATGGGGGCTTTGTTGGCTCATGGGAAATACCTCATATTTGCCGATGCTGATACACGTATCCCAGACACTCATTTTTTAGAACACATCATTCAAGAAACAAAAAAAAATGGATGTCTTATGTACTACCCCATCATGGAAACTGACACATCCGATGTGGGAATTAAAATTGCATTTAAAGTGTATAACAAAGCAATCGAAGTCGCGCGCATGCTCCCTACACCGCTAAATACTCTGGGAATTGCATTGTTTGAGAAAGGGTTATTCACTCATATCGATGGATACAAATCTTCACCCCGACATCAACAAAAAAAACTATTTGCAGAAGATCACGATATATTTATCCGAGCAAGACGTGCTGGAGTGATAGGCGCAGTCGCACGTCACGCGCATTATATTTATTCACTCAGAAGATTTGAGAAAGAAGGATACATTACTGTCGTACCTAAATATATCCTCAGTATGGTAGAGCGCACACTCGGCAAAGAATTTATTGAGCTAAACTACGAAATGGGCGGGCACATGTATCAACCAAAAGATAATCCAAGCACTCCACACAAAAAACACTAGTTTTTCTGGCTGACTGCAAGAGTATCTATCTCATCTTTTGTTGTCGCATCATGTGGGCGCTTATCCGCTCGAAACCGCTCCAAGCGAGGAAACCGCAAGCTCCAGCCACTCGTATGAATCTTGGATTGGGTGATTTCATCCGAGCGCACCTCAAGAACGATGTGCGGATGTACCCATACATCACACTCCATCTCTTTTGCAACCGTGTATTCATCCGGTTTGCTTTTCGCTATTCGCTTTTCGCTATTTGCTTTGAGCGTTTTCCATTCTTCATCGGTCATACCAGTGCCGATTTTAGCTATGGTGAGATAACGCTGAGCACTTTGCTCATACACACCCACAAGCACCGCGCCAATGCCAAACGCAGCGCGCTTGCCCTTGCCCGCATCATACCCCATTACCACACAATCAACAGTATCATTGACTTTGCTTGAATAACTCCGCTTCAACTTAACCCAAGAAAATTCACGTGCTCCCGGCTTATACACGCTCTCCGGTCGCTTAGCCATAATCCCCTCCAATCCTTCTCCAATATATTGGTCAAACAGTGCCTCTAATCTATGAGGGTCAGTGACCTGCTCATGAGGTGAAAGTCGAATGGTCGATGCATCAGAAGCGATAAGTGATTGAAGTTGAGCTTTGCGCTCCACAAGCGGTTTATGTAAACAACTCTCCCCATTCATATACAACAGATCAAAGGCCATAAACCGCAAGGGGATACGCTTTGCCGCCTCGGCCACATCGTGTTTGCGTTTGCGTTGAATGGTTTGCTGAAAAGGTAAAAACGTATCGGTTGTTTCATCGTATCCCAAAGCTTCACCCTCCATAATAGCATTTGTGCAACCAACTTCTCTCTCTACCGCATCAACAATATCCGGATACATATGGGTTACCAACTCAAGTCCTCGCGTATATATCTCCACAGAATATTTTTTATCGTTAGGCACTTGCTCTTTGTGTTCTGCACCTTGTACTTTGTACTTTTGGATATGTACCTGCAAGCGGAGGCCATCATATTTTGGCTCAACCATACACTGTCCTATCTTTTTAATTATTTCAGCGCCCGATGACAGGCGCTCTGCCTTCATCATAAGTATCGGAGTGCCCACCTGTGGAGAAATCGTTTCGACCACGTCAACACCCATCTTTACCACCTGTGCACAGATATATCCCAAATTGGGCCGCACTTGGTAGGCTTTCTCAATTTTTGAGCGCAAAGACTTATCGCCAACGAGCATCCATGAAACCGCATCAAGGATGGTGACATCAGATGCTCCCAACCGTAGTTGCCCCAGCGGAATGCGACACAAATATTTACACGAAAGCGGATCAAGTTGGGTGAAAAGAAATGCGAGTATGTTGGCTTTTGATTCCTGACTGCCTTCACCGGTAGCTTGAGTGATGCGATACAGCTCGCCATACACATGAGCAATGGAAAGAGTTTTTTCTTCCATAGACATGAAGGCTCTCCGCAACGTCTCAACACTTTCGCCCAAGTCGCCGGTTGTGCGCACATGTCGGGCCACATCTGGCAAGTCAAGGCCAAATGCCTGTGCAGCAGCTTTAAGCAGGCTCTTTTCAGCCATGCCAAACTCAAGCCCACGGTATGCCGGCGCAACACGTCCTTGCAACAGATAGGGCACCACCGCAAGCTCATCTGTGTGTAGCTCACTAAATAGTTTAGCGAGCTTTTCGGTAATTGCCAGGCGTGAAGATACCGTCTCAATATCATGCAAATAGGATGCAAACTGTGCAAATTGCATAGTGAAAAATATTCTAAATGAGTTCGTAGCGCGCACCTTTTGTGCTCCCCACTTTTCGGATGAGTCCTTTTTGAGTAAGTTCATTCACCTCACGAAGCACCGTGTCATCGGACACATCCGGGAAAAGCATCGCGAACATTTTGTTTTGGATGTATCCAACATCAGTCATGTACTCAACGATTTTTATTTGACGCTCTGTAAGAAATACCTGCCGACCTCCCATCTTGGTTTTGAGTTTGACATCTTGTGATAATTTGAGAATTTTATCGCGAATCCTGTCAAACTCTACCGATGCTCCCAGTACAAAATATTCAAGCCATGCCGTCATATTGCCCTCTGAAGCTTGTTGGAGCGCCTTGTAATAGCTTTCTGCATCTTTGTCATAAAACTCTTCGAGCGAAAAGAACTTCCGCATGTCGTATCCACCAAGCATCAGCACTATCGTTGCGGCAATGCGCGACACTCGGCCATTGCCATCAACAAATGGGTGAATGCGGGCCATCTCATGATGTGCGATTCCTGCTTTGAGTATGGGGTGTAATTCATCTTTGGTGGTACGATTGAGCCAAATAATAAACTCACTCATGAAAAATGGTACCTTGAGTGGCTCCGGTGGGCGAAAAGTAATTTCACCCGTATGCGAGTTGCGAATAATGACCGATTTTTTTCGATATGCGCCACATAAGTCGGGGGTGAGTATCTTGTCCATGAGCGTCCGATGAAGTTTGAATATAAACATTTCAGTTATTTTTTCGACATGCCGCTCATGCACATCATCAAGAATCTCAATGACTTTGCGATAATTGATGACTTCCTGAATATCGCGCGGACGCCCGACCACATCCTTGCCCATGAGCACATCTTTGGCATCTTGTAAACCAAGTTGGTTACCTTCTATGTGAGTACCATGATGCACTTGGCGAACAATGGCATCTTGGCGAAACTCCTTCTCCCACAAAGGCACCACAGGAGCTTGGTGAATAAGCTCAACCGCAGCCTCAATACGCCCGATACGGTTTAAAATGGTATTGGTGATGGTAAATTGCGGATTAAACACAACAGCAAAAATGAAACTTGGGAATAGGAACTTACAACTTATTTATTGTACTTTTCCCGCACCCAACACACAAGGGCTTGTGTTTTTGAAGCTGATGTAAAGAGTTTTTGCGGTGGTCGAGGCCTCCTATGATGAGCAAAAACGTGTTCCTCTTTTGACTTTGAGAACTATTGAGTACAATGAGAGTATGCGAAGAATACTCTTCTTTCCGATTTTTACGTTGTTCTTGATACTTTTTACCCCATTGGGGCATGTACGTGCAGATTGGTATTGTGATCAACCTGGCACCATCGATAGTAAATGTATTGAATATGACTCGGCGGTTCCTCCCCCGCCTCCAAACACATTTAAAACATTGCGAGAATGTCTCACTTATACGACACCTCAAGATACAACTGATGATCTGTGCAAAAAAGACCCTCGATATATCATGCGCAATTTTGCGGCACTGAATTTTTGGAGTGTAGGAAGAGGATTAAGCTTAGCTGTCCCACTTGCCATCGCATTTGGCGCAGGGGTGTGTTTATTGTTTTTGCTGTACGGTGCATATACTTACATTATGTCCGGAGGGGATGAGAAAAAAATCACCGACTCCATGCATACGATGACATATTCTGCTCTTGGGCTTATTGTGATTGTGATATCATATGCCATTGTCCGCACTATTCTCTTTATTACAAAAATAAATACATTTGGTTTTTAATATATGGGAGCAAACCAAGTCATAGGCACCATACAGCCCGGACCATTTGGTGAGCTCAACTTTTCTGATGTTGCCTCATGGGGAGTTCAGCTCTTCTTCTTTCTCATTGGCATGGTCGCACTTGTTATGTTTTTGCAAGGTGCGCTCAACTGGGTGACATCGGGGGGTGATGATAAAAAACTTGCAGACGCCCGCAAACGCCTCACTTCGGCCGGTATTGGGCTTGTTATTGCGGTAGTTCTTTTTGTCGGATGGAATGTGATAGTCGGCCCTATTCTTGGCATATTTAAAAATGGGCAAATCACTGTACCCACTATCCAGAGTATGTGCAAGCGGCCCGGCCAGCCGGCCACAAATATCAATGAATGTTGTGCGGGTGGTGCTCTTATTCCGGGCCCCGGTGGAGCCCAAGTATGTCCATAATATTAATTTGCGCGCGGAGACAATATACCTCTTGGGGTAGCTCGAATTCACACTCTCACTCTCCTAAACTGTAGATCTTGTCTTCTGTCACCACAAACACAGCACTTTCTTCTGTAGCTCCACCGGCAATCACCTCATGTGGCACACGCCATACACGCTTAAATGGACCCTCCTTTGAAAGCTCATAGAGCACCTTGTGCACATCATCAAACACATAGAGTGCATCGATCTCGGGGTTGGTATACAATGCCGAAAAATTCCCTTGTGCATAAGGAATAGAAAGTTTGAAATCGACGCGTTTTCCTACTGAGAATTTACGTATTGATTGAGTGCCAAGCACATATATTGCGCCATCAATCATCATGCCTTTTGTTTCTTGAAGTGCGCCTTGTAATTCCGGCACCAGATACGGGCTCACGCTCCCAAATGTGCGCTCATCTACCCCCTGATACTTGACGATCGTTCGCTTTGCACTATCCAAAAGATAGAGGTTGCCGGTATATGCTTTCATGTCAGTAATCGTGCCCCACGATGGGTCGGGAGGCACCACCTGAACTGAAGAATCTTTGTCTACCAAATAAATACCGTCACGCTGGGTAAGGACATAGGTGTGTCTGCCCGTTGAAGTGACCTGCGTGGCACCTTTGTACTTGTCGGATGTGAATTTGCCTTGTGCTCTGTTGGTGTCGACCGTGTACACACTTCCCTGCGCCCCATCAAGGATATAAAAGGTGTCATCGATAAAGTCAATATCCTGTGCTAACGCACCCTTAGCGAAAAGCCCAAAGTCAAAAAACTCTACAGGTTCCTCTTGCACGATTTTCATAAGCTCACGTTCTTTTTGTGCAATGGTTTCTTGCAACTGCGCAATTTCATTGGCGTATTTTTCTTGCTCTTTTGTATCAAGCCCATCAAGAAGAGCGTGCATATCGGCAAAGATCTGACCGAGTTGAGAAACTTCTGAAAAAGAGCTTTCTTTCGCATCTTGCATTCGCTGTGCGATCTCCACTTCAATGGGGGCAAACCCCGACGATCGATTCTGTTCCCCTGCCAACCAGCCCATGCGCCCCCCCGCAAGTCGCAAACCTACTCCTAATAAAATGACCACAAGAACTATAAGTGCCACGTACCTTCGGCGAGGAACTGTAAACTTTATTTTTGGCATACGTATGCGCTCAAAGTGAGGAGCACTTGGTAAAGAAGTAGTAACAGCGTTTGAATTGGGCGATGTTTCAACCACAGTTTCTTTTTGAGAAGAGGAAATAGGAATTTGAGTATCAACATCTAGCGCGGAAGGTGGCACTATTTGTTCATCAACCACCAGTACACTTGGATCTAGTTTTGGAATGGTGCCATATTGCACCGAAACAAAACCCCGTACCACCGATTGATCTTCAGACGTTTTCATAAGCTCAACCACTTCAGGCCCGGTGTAGTGAGTGAAGTAATAGGCAAACCCCTCAAGCCCACCCGACACATCAACAAACTCACCACTAGTGAGCACGTACTCATCACCGCGCATGGGCGGGCCTTGTGCGATGTTGCCTTCTGCGACAAGTTCAATAATTTTTTCATTACGTTTTAAAAAAATGATGCCCGATCCGGTGGTTGCGAGGGTGAGAGTTTGCTCCTTATGTACTAATAAGGCGATATCAAGTTGATCTCGGTATGGAGCGAGAAGTTTAGTGGCTTCATTCACGGTAAAAGGAGGGTGCGCAGTGAGCTTTTGATGAAAAGAAGTTGCTAATGCTTCAGACTCGGTTGTTAAGCGCTCTGTGCGCACAAACACATTTGCATGATGTGTTGCAAAAGCTTGTGCTAAGCCAATTCCTCCGGCGGTATTGATATAGTGAACGCTGTGCATAAGGGGTGAGGTTTGTGTGCTCAATATATCAGGGATATGACAAAGACTGCAAGTGCTACAACCAGCTGCACCGTGCTCACGAACTGAATAAGGTCACCTTGATCGGTAATAATAATCTTACGCAGTGATCCTATTTGCCCAAGCATGAGAATGCTATAGAAAACATAAAAGACACTGAGTGAAACAATAAACAGCTTCAAAAGTATATTGATAAACGGAACGGTAAGAAAAAATTCTATGACGCTTATCATGGTGTTGGGGGTGCAGTGCTAATTTCGCCAGCTGCGGTGGCCTCTATGATAGCTATTGCGCGATCGGGATTGGGCACATTGGTGAATGTAATATTTTGAATATATCCTTCAGTTTGTACGTTTACCACACCAAAATCAAACACCTGACCAAAATATCCACTTGTTTTAGCGGTGACGTCAGCGACTTTGGCAATGGGTGCTTGAATAAGTCGTCGCTTGCCGACTCCATAATAGTCGATGTCAATGACGCGCCTATTAGTGACAAATCCAACCGTGTAGTACCATAATAAAAAGTTGTACCATGCATAGGCGCCGACTGCGATGACCGCGAGTGCATTCACCCAAAAATACGCACGTATGCTTAGTGATTGTCCCCAAATGATGTCAAATATCAAAACTAAAATGAGAATTACTACCGAATTGATGACCCAAGAAATTTGGGTAAATGGATGACCACGTAGAAGAAGTATGGTGCGCTCTCCCAGTTCGGCCTCACCAAACCGAGTATCGGGTAATACGCAAAATGAGCCCAGTGTTTGTTTATCTGGTCTAAGAGTAAGGCGAGTCATACGCGTACTTTTTGAAAGTATAGCATACACACACCATGAGAGGTCACGCCTTGAAAGATTGACAATGCTATGTTACACTAGTCGCTCCTGGTTATTGGAGCGACGTGGCACCAACCTTTCCCATCTCGAACAAGGTCTTGAAACGCGTCAGCACCGATGATACTCCCGCCAAAGCGGCGATGGGGGAAAGTAGGTCGTAGCCAGGTTTTTTTATTGATCTTAAAAGATACTCCACATATCATCTTCTAAGTTGGACTCTTCCCATGTTATATTTTGAGGCACAGTGAAGACGTCGCTTCTGGGTGTTTGGGCAACGCATGATGCGCGAAGCAATTGGTAGAGCTCAATTTGTGTTGCGTCATCTTGGGCCATCTGATCTGCGAGCAAATCGCCTACATCAAAACCATCAGATCCCATCATTTCATCAAAGAGCGAAAGATACGAGCTTAGGCCGCACTGTTTTCCCCCTTCACTCCCCTGCCAATTGTACAAACAATCACCACGCAATAGAGCGTGTGCGCTTTCTGTGCCTGAGGTGTATGAGAACTTCATATTTTTATCAGCGATATACAACTGTGCCGAACCTGCGGAATTTTGTGCGTTGCATTGCCAAGGACCATTTAAGTCCAAGATAGGATAATCGACCGTGTCAATATCAGATTCTGTGAGAGCACTATTTGAAGCTGATGGCGTTGCAAACGAAGCCGAATCAGAACTCATTTCTCCATTTGCCTGATCCATAAGCATGCGAATACCGACTTCTGCGACAGGAACTTCTTCAAGCACCTGGGTAGGTGCAATTGAAGGAAGCAGTGATTGTTCTGTCTGCGTGCGGGGACCTCCGAGCTTCCCTTCTTTCCAAAAAAAGGCACCCATCACAAACAAAAACGCGAGAAAGAAGATACTCAGGTGTCCAAGAGTGCCCAGTGTCTCACCGACGCGGGCCTCAAACGCCTCCATGGTATGCGCCATCATCTTACGGGCGGATGACTTGGTTTCAACCGGAGTGTGCTCTTGATGAAATATCCGAAATAAATTAATACTTCTCATATACGAGAAACGTGGTTTAGTGTAGCAGAAAAATATGCAGACACCAAGAAATACTTATGCTTCCGACACATTTACGACATACTGTAATAACCTCATGGTTTCTTGTATAGCTCACCAAACACCCGTTTCAAAAAGCGTTGAGTGTCTGACCAAACAATGTGCTCTCTTTATGTACTGAGTATGTATCAGAGGACGCTCACCTAAGTGAGTTTTAGAGATGTCATAGATGAATCTATAAGCCCAACCACAGACGAACATTTCTTTTAAACGGGTGTGCTGAGCGGTGTATGCGCAAGAATTGAGCGCAATGTATCTACATAGTGATGATCGCAAAAGTCTTGAAAGAATCGGGAAATGCATCACTCAAGCAGTCGGGTGGGGCTGGGATCAATTGGTTGATCTTGAAGTTGGATCTTATCAACAATACGATTGAGTTTTGTGGTACGAGTTTGTGCGACCTGTTGAAACTGTTTGTGGGTGCTGTCTATGCGATCTCCCAACTTATCAAATTCATCAGAATACTTGGCGAATTCATCTTTAAATGTTTGGATATAGGTTATGATGGTGCGCAAATTTTTCTGCACACTGAAATATTCATATGCCTGCCGTACCATGCGCAAAATCGCAGTAAAACTAAAGGGCCCCGCAAATATCACCTTTTGCCGAAGACCTTCATTCCAAATGCTTTGCATCTCATCATAGATGTATGAAAATATTTTCTCATTGGGAATAAAGAGGATGACAAAATCGACGGTATTTTCTTCATGATTAATGTAGTCTCGAGTGGTAACTTGTTTGATTTTTGCTTTGATGTCTTGTTCGAAAAGTTTTCTGTGCACGGCTTTTTGACTCTCATCTTGTGCCTCTACATATTTCAGCAAATTTTGATAAGGGAATTTTGCATCCACATTAATTTTCATACCATTGGGAAGAAGTACGGTAAAATCAGGACGTGACCCTTGTTGTTGCTCCTCTTGCACCAAAAAGTCGACTCCTTGCACAAACCCAGCCATTGCAAGCAAATCCTTTGCCACCTGCTCTCCAAACACTCCTCGTTGTTGGTTGTTGGAAAGAACCGATTGCAATTTGCTGGTTGCTTGAATAAGGTTATCTGTTTGCTTTGTTTGTGTTGCTATTTGCTGGCGCAACCCTTCAAATGAACCAATGCGTTCACGCTCTGCTTTCTCAAGTTTCTCATTAGCTTTCTGCAGTTCGTCATGAAGCCGTTTGATTGTTTCCCCTATTGCATCTTGTTTATTGGCAAAGTCTTGCTTGAGATGTGCAGATGCTGATTCAAGCTTTTCTTTCGCAAGTAATGCAGTTTGCTCGCCCGCCGTCTGGGTTATTTGGGGCAAAAATTGCGTCAGGCGTTCTTCTAACTGTTTGGAAAAATTATCTGTCTGATTTTTGCGCGTCAAAATATATGCGATAACAAAGCCAGCAACAAAACCAACAACAAACAATAGTAATGATAGTTCCATACAAAGAAAATATTTGAAACACGTATCTTGGCTATTTTACCAAAACAGCCAATGTAGACTGTGTAAACGATACCAATGCACCATACACAATAGCCCACAAAAGTCCGCTTATCACAAATCCACCCGGTACAAAGATATTCACAATATACGGAACAATCAGCATGCAAATGCCATTGACAATGAGGCTGAAAAACCCAAGGGTAATGATGTTAATGGGCAGCGTGACAAGCTTAAGCACCGGCTTAATGAGCATATTCACCAGTGCAATGGCGATGCTCACCCCGATAGCAACTGGGTAGCTTTGCACATACACCGGAAGCACTGCGGGAAACAGCATATTGAGCACAAGCGCCGATACATAAACTGCAAGTCCGTTAAGAAGGAGGGTGATGAGATGTTTCATATGGCATATCATACCACCTCTCATGATTTACGAGGGTGTCAAAGCCTGACGCAAAATACTGACAACTTCTTGGCTCGCCCGAGCAATATCTGGAGGGAGAGTGTAGAGTGCCTTATCAGGCAAACCGTTGTCGGGTACAGGTAACGAATCTTGCTGTGCTGCAGTCTGTGGTGCAAATACCGGAGCCACCTGGCCTAATGCCACCATATACCTCCATGTATTGCAGGCCTTTTGAATCGTATCAAGCCACTTGACGAATGTATTGTGCGCACCCGTTTGTCTACTGGCATCTGATATTGTGTATACATCTCGCATCACTCGAATGAGTATGCGCAAATCATGTATACCTCTATCAGTGATCGTTGGTTTTTGAGATAACGCATCTATGCGGTCAATCGCATGAGAGAGCCTCTCATGCGCCAGGACAATGGGCACAGCTTGTATTGCTACTTCTTGATTACGTGTTGCGCGAATCTTATCAAGTTTAGGCACGAGACATTGAGCAGTTTCTTCTTTGCTCCCTTCAATGCCCAATACCGCATCTTTGTACTGTCCTAATCTGTATATGAAGTTCTCCTCATACTGCGGCAAGCCATAGAAGGCAGGATCGAATTTGCTCTTTCGTGTGCCGGATCCACATAACCACATGATCGACCGATACTGCACCGCCTGCTTGCGAAACGTGACTACTGTGTTTACAAGCACCTCGGATGGATTTACGAGAGCCCCTGGTGTGGTATCAAGTATTCCACTTGTGGTAAGTTTGGAGAGGTACCGAGTACGTGCATACATAAGCATTCTTTCAACGTCGGCATCAGTTTCAAACGGGGGCCGAATTTCACCAATAGAAGGCCGCTCCGGAACATCGATGTCTGGGAGTAATTGTTCAGCCATGGACGATGTTATACCTCAAGGGGAGGTAAAAATCAAGGATCGTATTTTCTGTCGTACTTTTGAATCTATGCGTACCAACAAGCCTAGTTAACATATCACAAGTCAATGATGGAAGATAACGCTATTCCATGTAACTGTGATCGACTATTGACGACTTAGATATCAAACAGATTACATCGCGCCTCACTTATAATGATAAGGGTAGAAATTATGTAGTACTTGCATTCTGAGCTCGCATTTCGTTAGCAATAAAATGTGCGAATTCATGTCTAGAAACACGTTGCATCTTCATTGCAGCCTGCAAAACATCCCACTGACCATCAGACATGCCCATTTTTCCTTCTTGATAAAAATATCTAAATATTAGTTCAAAAATCGGAGACGCTGACCTTGCAATAATTTTCTCAAGCGTTTTTTGCACACTGATGTGAATAATGTTTCCATCTGGTGTATGGATACACATGCCGCTGTTTCTTATTTTATTGAGACTTTTTGAAACCTCCAGACGTTGTGTCATAAGGCTTTCAATATGAGTGCTTGGACTTCTCAGACCCTTTCCACTTCTCGTTTCCTCATATGTCGTTTTGAGCAAATCGTAGTCACCTGTGAAATATGCTCTCGCAATAAGTGACATTACTCGATCCACATCCTCATTGCTCATATCATTTCCATTGCCAAGCAAGATCAGAAATAACCACTGATCAATGTCATCCGCATTCTCAGGAATGCGTTTAATATCCGGGCTTTTTACACTTCCATAAAGCCAAGCAGCTTTCATAAGTTGAGCGGTCATCTGAGCAGGTGTAATTTTTCCTGCGCGCATATCATCCACTCGCTGAGTATATAATGTAATTATTTCTGTCAAGGTTTCGTTCCATAAGTCTATGGGGCTGGTTTGTCGAACCTCATTCCAAACTGACACGGCTTCAGGACTGTAGTGGTAAGTAAGCGCAACCGATTTAAGTCGCGGACGAGCAATACTAGAAAAATCTATGTCGGGAAATGCATTGCGATATGCATCCATGTGGCTCCTAAAGAATCTGTCTACGAGCCATTGAGGCAGTTCAAATCTACGTGTGCCTTCTAATATTCTCTCTGCTATGGTAGGTTGAGGATTAGCTTCTTGCTCTAACATGCCGTCTTTAATAGACTATGTCTATAATTATAATCGAATAACATTTTCAGATAGGTATCTAAATTTCATGCAGAAGCGTACTAAACCAAAAAAAGAGTCAGCAAAACATCTCATCGATTGCAATACAAGCGAATTTAAAAAAAACCGTCTCAACTGGGAAGCTGCGCCGACACATAAACTGCAAGTCCGTTAAGAAGGAGGGTGATGAGATGTTTCATATGGCATATCATACCACCAACGGCACTACGAAAGATAATAAATATCGTCACAAAATAGAATCAGCTGTCATAACAAGCTCAATCTCTGCAACAACTCTGTATAAGTACTTCTGTTCGGAAGAATATCCAGGAGTTTATTAAGTGTTTGGCTAGACGCAAGATTTTGGTATTTCCTCAATGCCCGGACAGTCTGTTGCAGTCTGCTCTGAGCATATTGGGTGTCTTGCTTCAAAAGATAATCAACTTGTAACGATGCTGACATGCCAGTCATCTGCGTGAGGAAATATTGGATAGTTCCATCCTGCAATAAAGTATTGAGGAACACAAGCGCAGCGACATCCGCTGCTACCTGTGCTTCGCGCTCTTGCAATTGGGTCAAAAGTGCAACCAAGCTATCCGTGATGTCAGTACCACTTGTCCTTAATGTATCAATCTCTTGCGTAATGCGTTGGAACTCAAGTACAGAGCGCTCTCGCAACTTCTGAATTTCTGATATAGGCATTCCGGAAGTGGTATATACTTGTTCATGGGCAATATCGTAGGCACTAATAACATGTTGGATCGATCGGGGAATATCAGACCATCTCTGCCAATTTCTATTGGTTGCTAATACAGCTTCTGCCAATGCGCGCACTGGTGCAGATAGACCTGCTGGTATCCGCTCGGGTAGTGGGGTTGCCTTTGCTTTAATCTCCTCCTGAGTAGGAAGAGCCTGTGTTTCTAGACGTGGAGTTTTTATCACCTCTACAGCAAGATCTCCTGTTACATCTGGACGGCGCTGTGGTTTTTGACCCGCTGATAATGCGGTATAGCGATCTTGAGTACTTTCAGGAGGATGAGAAGGAGTTGGTCCCGCAGCTATACCTTTTCTTTCTGCGGATCGATAATCAGGCCTCAGCGTTGGTTTGTCTACGGGGCTTTGAGCCCGACCTTTACCACTGCCAAAACCAGGAAGTTCGAATGCCATGGTTAAGTTTGAATAATATAAACTACTCATTATCCCTCACATCTTCAAGAAGTGCAACCATTTGGTGTAAAGCTCCGCAGTTGCTTTGAGGTCTGCCGCGTTATAGCGTGCAATATCCATGTACTTTCCATCCTGAAACATGTCAGCCACTTGATGCCCATTGACGTTTTCTGACTTGGGGCTTGCAATGCCAAACGCCCGCGTCCACATATGCATACTGCCCTTGCGCCGCATCGCGCCATAAAATGACAGCTGATCGATAAGATCTATGTGGCTTTTTCCTCCCCTTTGCATGGACAGATATCTGTTTGAGAGCAAATTCACCGTGGGGCGAATGCCATGTGTCGCTGCGCGCACCATAAGATATGGCACATCGAACTGATAGCCATTGAATGTCACAAACACCTCGTATTTTTGAGCAATATCCCAAAAGGTGTGAAGCATTTGAGCTTCTGTCATGGCTTGATAGCTGACTCCATCTTCTTCGAGTTTTTCACTTTTTCCCGGATCTTGATAATATACTGCGCGCTTGTCGCGCTCATAATCAAGAATGCCAATTGCGACAATTTGACCGGTGAGCGGAGAAAACCCGAGGCCATCCTTAAGCATTTGCATGCCATGCTCCAATTCAGCATCATTTTTTGACTCCTGGCGGACCCATGCGGAAAGATTGTTTTGAGTAAATGCATCGAGTGCGTCCCAATGCTCACCTATCGTTTCGATATCAAGAATTAGAGTGTGGGCCATGCGTTGAAAAGAATTTATGATTTAAGCACCGCTTTGACTTTACTACATAACATATCCAGTGACATGCGGCTCTTCAGTATATACTCGCGCACACCCAGCTCTTTGCATCGGGCCATGTCTGCTTTCTCATCGCGGTTAGTGACCACCAAAACCGGGACACTGCGCCACTTAGGATTTTTCCTCAATTCTTCAAGCACTTCAAATCCATCTTTCACCGGCATAATAAGATCGAGCATAATAAGGTCGGGCTTTTGGGCAGAGATATAATTTAATAGCTCCTGTCCATCGGCCACAATCACCACTTCATACTCCGAATTACACAACTTCATTTGATATGCACTCGCGAGAAATTTGTCGTCTTCGGCGATAAGTACTTTTTTCATAGGTGTATTAAAATTTGCAATACTAGACACAATATTTCCGAAGCTGAGTAACCACATCTTCCAAGCTGTATTGAGTTTTAAGCATATAGAGCTTGGCGCCCTGCGAAAGGGTTGAGGTAACACTCTTTTCTTCATCGGTATTACTCAACATCAAAACCGGCACATCTACCCACACGTCTTTCGATCGAAGCATGCGCATAAAATCATCTCCCGTCATATCGGGCAGATAATAATCTAAACAAATGGCATCTGGCAGTTGGATGGTTTTTGTCAGGTGGGTGAGCGCCTCTTCACCGAGTGCACATGCAACAACTTCAAATCCGCTCAACGTAAGTTTTTTTTGAAGCGCCTCACGAAGCATGCGATCATCTTCAACAACAAGAATAGTCTTAGGACGTGCCATATATATTAATTGGAAACCATTATAGTACTAAGCGTTGATAAATACACCTCATGAGCGACAAGACCTATCGGATAGGAAGACTAAACGAAAAGGAGCTCCCCTGCCCTGGCTCGCTCTCAAGCCACATAGTGCCCCCTGAAGTTTCAATGATTGATTTCACCAAGTACAGCCCCAATCCACTGCCCTCTGCCTCAGCTTTAACCGCGCTCTTTGCCCGATAGAACTTCTCAAATATATGCTCTCTTTCGCTTACATCGATGCCATACCCCTGATCTTGCACTGTTGATATGATCATGCCTTCTTTGACAAATACATACACGGTGATAGTCGTGCTGTACGCCGAATATTTGACCGCATTAGTTAATAAATTCATATATACCTGACGAATAAGGCGAGGATCAATGGTGACTTGAGGGAGGTTATCTGCAATTGCAATGGTGAGCGTTTGGTTTTTGGCTTGCATGAGTGGCTCAAGCTCATGGCGTAGCCCCGTAACAAGCTCTGTAATGTCCGTTGGAACCGCATCAATCACCAACCGACCTGATTCTATGCGCGAAATATCAAGCAGCGTATTGACTAAGTCAATCATGCGCTCATTAGATGCATTTATGTTGCGCAACATATTCGTTTGTTCGGTTGATAAATCGCCCAAATCACCATCCAAAAGCATCTCAAGAAACCACTTCATGGCAGATAAAGGTGTGCGCAGTTGATGCGATGCAAGTGATATAAACTCTGTCTTCATGCGGTCGACTTCACGCAGTTGAGTGACATCGCGCTCAATGCCCACAAAATACAGCACCTCACCTTGTGCATCGAGTACCGGCGCGATTTTTGCTTCAGCGGTATACATCTCGCCATTTTTCCTGACGTTCTGGAACTCGCCATGAAAATGTCGTCTGTGGTGTTTTATTTCATTCCATAAATGTGTATATACTTCATGCTTCATGCGCTTTCCCCACTTCACTCCGGCCTTCGTGCCCATGATTTCAGAGGGAGGAAAGCCGGTAATTTTTTCGACTGCTCGATTGGCATAGAGAATAATTCCATCTGGGTCAGTGATTACAATATGATCTGAAGCATGCTCAACCGCAAGCTGGTATTTTTGCATGTCCTCCTGGACAAGTGGTGATGACCTTTTCGCGCGATTGGTTTTAGTCTGGGGTTTATGAGTGGTGGACATAGAAGGTGTGCGCATTATGTGGTTACATCGTACTTGAAAGCGCCGCAAGTGCTGTGGTTATTTTTTCCACCATGTCTTTGGGTGACTGATATTGCGCGAACACTGCGCTTATGGCACGAAGCGCCTCGGAGGGCTTTGACCCTTCTGCATACATGCATATGATGGGTATCTGTGCTGCATCAGCCCACCCCAGCTCTATGCCCAATCCTGTTGAAGGATATGAAACTTCCGCAAGCACTAAAGTGCTACTTTCAATAATCTCTTTGGTATTCACAAAAACATCGGCACGTTCGTGAGGAAATACAATATGATGTTCTGTGTTTAAATGAGATCCGCGTATCGGAGTGTACAACTTCTTTTGATAGTCAAATCCACTGCTGTGAGCGACGTAAATGTGCATATGACTTATTTATTGTTGTGATGCAACATATTCCAAACATACGCACCGACATAGCCCACCACATATCCAAACGCAAATGCGAATGATACAAACATCACTGCACGAGTCAGTTCAAACATTTGAATGGTAATGGGGTTGGTCATGAACGCGAGCCAGAACAGAAAATCCAAGATGGGCTGTGCGAATCCGACGAGCACAAGAAGCGACCATACCCCTTTACCAAATGCTGCAAGACCACCAAAAAACAAACCGATGTAATGAGGATTTGCGTGATTCTTTTTCATAATAAGTGTTATTAAGTAAATGCTAAAAGTTCCTTTAGTATTCCAAATACGTAAAGACTTGTCAAACGTATCCCACTAACCAAACATCAGAAGATCCGGTCGAAATATAAGCAGAATCCCAACCAAAAGCATCACCACACCACCCACCAGATGGGAAAAGCGCGCATACTTGGTGGTCACGCCTGCAAGATGCAGTGTTTTCATAGAAACAACAAACACGAATAAATCATCAAGCATGAAGATGACAATATATAAAAACAGATATGCATAATACTTCCAGGTGGGGAGATCGCTTAACGCGAGGATTTGGGTGTACACCGCAGGAAGTCCCGCCGAACAAATAAGTTCAACCAGATTTACTGCAAATGCAAGAATGATGATTGCCCCCAACGCGATGATAAACGATTGCTGTTGAGTGGCTTCCTTCATTTTTTCAAAAAAATGCTTTCTCTCTTTGACATTAGTTACCTTGCAACTTGCATCTTTCTTTAACATATATTCACGCAAGTTCAGTGCGCCACCAAAAAGCGCAACGACACCCACTCCGATGCGGATAATCCCAATAAATCCAAGGAATAAAAATAGATTAAGCCACGCACTTAAAAATAGAAAGTATACAAATGCCGATGCGGCAATAAACGTAAATCCATATATCCACATGCGCTTCTTGTCCTGCATGCCGATAAGAAGACTTATGAGAAATATAAGTGTCCACATGGCACAAGGATTAAACCCATCAATCGCGGCAATTACAATCGTGATGACAGGAAGAGAAAGTCCCTTGAGTGAAACGGTGCCCAAAATTGGTACTGCTATTGAGTCGGGATATGGAGAAGAGGGTTTAGGCTCTTCTGCCGAAGGTTTCGCGGCACTTTGACTTAGGGCACGAGTAGTTTCGGCAACTACATCGGGTTGACCGCTCATACGCGCCGTCTCTATTGCTTGTACGATGGCATTACCCGTCGTTTCATCAGAGCCATATCCCATGATGTGCTGAGTACCAATGACGGTAAAAGGAACTCCTTGTACATTCACCCCGAGTGTTTGAGCAACCGCTTGCAAAAGGGCAACGTTTGATTGGCTTTTGGTGACTTCATATTCCGCAACTTCAACTCCAGGCATTTTGCTGGATAATGATGTGAGAAATGTCTTCTCCTTCATGCAGTGAGGGCAACCATCGGCAGTAAACACATGCACCGTAACTGATGCAGATTCTTGTGCATGAGTAATCGGAGCATAAATCGAAAATGCGAAAAATAAAAATGCAAAGCACAAAAAGATAAGGGAACGTATTCTCATGACCATAGTATACAACCGCAAAGAAGAAATGGAATGAAATTACTGGAGATAGAGCTCAATTTTTTGTTGATCTTCGGGTGATATTACTAAAGAAAGATGTGTTTGATATTTTGCATAAAAACGACGCACATCATCTTTATGCGCGCTTAGGTTCCCTTCACGTCCTGACATTTTACTCATATTGGTTGGATGAAATCGATGTAAATACAGCGGCCCCGGAACGTACAAGGGTGTTTCTCCTTGCAATGCAAATCGTACAAACAAGTCAAAATCCTGCGCCCCATCAAGCGACTCATCAAACCCTCCGACCGAATCAAAAAGTGTTTTATGATACAAACAATTTTGCTGAAAAAAATGTTCGCCGGTAAAAAGCGAGGTAAGAAGCTGAGGAGCACTCGTGAATGCATGGCCATAGTAGTCATCTCCCATACGATAGGTCAAATCTTCTTCACAGCGAAGAAAGTCTCCATATACCCATTCTCTGCCGGATGCTTGTATCGCCTGATACAGTGTGTGGAGTGAATTTTGAAACAGGACATCGTCTGCGTCAAGGCAAAACACATAATCAGCTTGAGCACAGGATACGGCGAAATTGCGGGCATGCCCGGCGCCTGAGCGATGATCCAGTCGGTGGGTGCGCACATGCTCAAGGTGAGCAAATGATTGAATCGTCTCCCACGATCGATCGGTAGATGCATCATCAACGATAATATGCTCAATTGTGAACTTCCCCATTGTCACGCTTCGCGCAACAGATCGAATGCATTGTGCAATAAATGAGGATGCATTGTGTACCGGAGTGATAACTGCAATTGTGTGCATGAGAAGTTGACATCAACAAACAACATTCGGTGATTTATGGTCTATTCAAATAAGCGCGCCCTACCTTGTTTGGATTAAAAACGAACTTATTGCACGTCGGGTACAGGTATTGTAACAGATAGTGCAGTACGATTTGGGTTATAATAAGCACATGAATTGGATCAGCGCAAGCATGCTTATGTTCGCAAGTTCGGTCGGGCTGTATCTATTAATCCGCGCAAGCCATCAAGCGAAGATGCCCGAACCTCTCAACAATCTAGCAATGTTTGCGGTGCCGGTGCTTATATACCTACCAATTGCACTCAACACGCCCACACGATTCGCACTCCAATGGAATGAGTGGGCTATTATCATCACACAGGGAGCATTCTTAAGCTATCTTGGCAATAAAAGTTCACTGCGAGGCATGCAGCTTGCACCCAATCCGGGGTACAGCTTGATTATCTCAAAAAGCTATGTCGTATTTACGACGCTGGTCGCACTATTTTGGTTTGGTGCACGAATATCAGTGCCGTCAATGATTGCCATTGTTCTTATCATTGTGTGCTCTACCCTTATTATCATTGAAAGAAAATCTCCTGCGTTGCACCGAAACACGGCATGGATTTGGTATACACTTGCAGCATTTTTCTGTTGGGGTTTTCTGACACTATTTTCAAAATATCTCTACGAGCTTGGTGTGCCAATTCTTACACGGCTTATCTACTCTATGGGCATTGCATCCATATTGATTGCGCTTGAAACAAAACAAAAACACATCGACTTACAAAAACTATCGAGATTACAAGTATTAATACTCTTTGGCATCGGCGTTCTGGCGACAGCATTCAATTACTTTATGCAAGTTGGGATCGACTTGGCACCAAACGTGGGATATGTTAATGCGGTAAATGCCGCAAGCATTGGAGCGGTCACTTTGGGTGCGTGGCTATTTTTCCGCGATGAACTCACCCTGCGAAAAATGGTGGGGGTAGTTGGAGTGATGGTGGGGTTGGTGTTACTGTTTATGAACTAAACATTTTGTGGTACTTAATGAAACCTTTCGTTATTCCATCACGCATAGTATTTCAAGACAAATTTGTGCAGGTTCTGTTAGAAGATGTGCAAACAGAAGAAGGCTCTATTATTCGTGATTATTCTATAATCCGAAAAAGGGATGTGGTAATGATCGTCGCTACAAATACTTCTGGCCAATACGCCATTATTGAGGAATATAAATATGGTGCTCAAAGCAAATTATGGACGTTCCCTGCCGGAGGTCTCAAAAAAAACGAAAATGGTATTGATGCGGCAAAAAGAGAATTAGCTGAAGAGACAGGCTGCATGGGCGGCATTTACACCTATCTAGGAAAAGTATTTGACTACCCCTCAAAAGATAGACACACTGTTCATGTGGTTCGTGCTAATAATGTCGGGTGTGTAACAAAACAAACATTAGACAGCTCAGAATCAATTCGTTTGAAATTCATAGATGAAGAGGATTTAATCCGTCTGATTGCGCGCGGCGAGTTTGGAGTAACAAGCGCAATCGCGGCATATACATTGTCTAAATGCTCATCTCTTATTTAACGCAATCTATTTCAAATAATAATGTTTGTTTCTCGTGCTATGATACCCTCCCATGAAAATAGTCCTGTCATTCATTTTCACTTTACTTCTTGTGGGGTTTGTTGCCCATTTAATGTTCTCTCAGCATATCGCACGGGTGAATATACAAAACGCATCGGCAACTACTGATACAACAAATACTTTGGATGAGGTGTCATATGTTTCACCCATAAGCATTGCGTATCTTCGCTCTCTCATCTTTGAAGCAGATGCACCCAAAAACGTGCAAACCCTTGATCCGGGTTCAAATTATTCCCGCACCATAGTGTCATATCAAAGTGAGGGAAACACCATATACGGCTTACTTACCATTCCCCAAGGCCCCATGCCGCCGGGTGGTTTTCCTGCTATTGTTTTCAATCATGGCTACATTCCTCCACAGCAATATCAAACAACTGAAGGATACATCGCATATGTCGATGCACTCGCGCGAAACGGGTTTGTCGTATTTAAAATTGACATGCGTGGACACGGCCAATCTGAGGGCGTAGCGACAGGATCATACTTTTCATCTGCATACACCATCGATGCCATACATGCATTAAAAAGCCTGCAAAAACATCCGCAAGTAAGCCCCAAACGCATCGGCATGTGGGGACATAGTATGGCAGGCAATTTGGTGCTTCGTGCACTGCTTACATCAGATGAGATCCGCGCAGGGGTGATATGGGCTGGTGCTGTGTATAGTTATGAGGATTTTGCAAAATATCGTCTTAACGATGGCAGTTACGTACCCCGCCCCACAACAACAACCCAACCGCAACCAAACCGCGAGGCAAGTGTCAACATTCAAACACTTCGCACATCACCCGAATCGGTCGATTTTCAAAGCCCCTTTTGGAAATCTATCTCCCTCACTGCAAACATAAACTATCTCAATGCCCCCCTCCAGCTTCACCACGCTACAGATGATGCAGTGGTGTCTGTCAGATATGCGCAAGATTTGGCGGAAGCACTTGAAAAGAGTGACAAAGTATACGAGCTACATACCTATTCAACAGGTGGGCACAACATCACCTCTCCTTCATTTGAACCTGCTATGGATCGAACTATTGCATTCTTCTCGACTCATCTTGCACCGTGAAAATGTATAGCGAAGCACAGATTATCACTTGTATTTTCTCAAAACACTTCTAAACCAGATTCACTAAGAGTGAATATGTAAGCCCAACGGTAAGGTTGGTGCTGTTTCTAAAGAGGGTTGTTAATACTGGTTGTCATGGGAGATGAACGGTGGTATTATATGAACATGCGTTCATATAGTTGTTGTAGAGCATCTTCAACTTCATCAATCAACATCGCAGCGCTTGTCCCCCTTTTAAAACTTATTGCCGAGCCCAACCGGCTTCGCATCCTTTGTATTCTTGCGCAAAATGCGCATTGTGTATGCGAGCTTATGGAGCACACGGATCTTTCACAAAGTCTCATATCACATCATTTACGAGATTTGAAAACCGCAGGTCTGGTAGCTGATACCAAAAAGGGTTTGCGTGTGTACTACACGCTCACCTACTCCGGACGAAAACTTATGCGATCGCTATTACCCATTCAAATTCACTATTCATCATATGGATATTCAAGTCTTGGGGAGCGGATGTCCCACCTGCAAAAAGCTGTATGAGCTTACAAGTCAAACCGTAGAAGAACTCGGTATAGATGTAAAAGTCAGCTATATTACCGGTGCTGAAGGAATGGACGCAATGCTCGCACTAGGTGCGATGGGTAGCCCAGTACTTGCCATAAATGGCAAGATAGCACTCGTAGGATCTACTTCATCAAAAGATGAGATACGACGTATCATTGAAAACGGTGCAATAACACCACCGAAAACAGGAGGGTGCACATGTGGGGGCAACTGTTAACTTAGTGAAATATTTTTCAATGGACATATTTTACCCGTTCGAACTTATTGCAAACGTACTTACCTATCAGATTCTTGGAATCGGAGAAGGTTCGTATCTGGGTAATGCAGTACATTTCTTCATCTACGACACGCTCAAGATATTTGTGCTCCTTTTGATCATCAACTACCTAATGGCCGCAATACGTCATTACTTACCTGTTGAGTCTATCCGTGATTTTCTCACAAAGCGTAAATGGTACGGGCTCGATTATGTCCTTGCAGCCTTGTTTGGTGTGCTTACCCCATTTTGTTCGTGTTCTTCTATCCCCCTTTTTGTTGGATTTCTATCAGCGGGAGTACCACTGGGAGTCGCTCTATCTTTTCTTATCACCTCACCACTGGTAAACGAAGCGTCTATTGCGATATTTATCGGCTTGTTTGGCCTAAAGATAACCGCGTTATATGTGCTAGCGGGGATGGGCGTTGGAGTGATTGGCGGCATGGTGCTCTCACGACTCAGGCTTGAACGGTTTATCGATGATGAAATTCGAAACATCATCGCACAAAGAAAAGTAAGCACGTCATATGTGAGAGCAAAGAAGTTCAGTCCTGCGCTTATTGGACAATTCTGGCATGAAGGATGGGATCTGACACGCAAAATATTTGGGTATGTGCTCTTGGGTGTTGGCATCGGATCACTTATTCATGGCTTTGTACCGACAGGGTTTTTTGAATCATCACTGAAGGGCTCAGGTGTTTGGGCTGTACCTGTCGCGACCCTCATCGCCATACCTTTGTATTCAAATGCAGTCGGTGTCATCCCTATCATGCAAGCATTGGTGGCAAAAGGAGTTCCATTTGGCACAGCACTTGCATTTATGATGGCAACAGTCGGACTCTCACTTCCTGAGGCGTTAATTCTTAAAAAGGTTATGAAGCTACCACTGCTTATCTCATTTTTTAGCATTGTTGCTATCGGTATTATTTTCATTGGCTATTCATTTAATGCATTCATGCGATAAGTCTTGTAAGAATGGAAAGAAACGAAGTGATATCTTCATGTGTATGTGTCGCTGATATCTGAACGCGAATTTCATCCTTCCCCCGAGGTACCACCGGATAATTGATACTCGTGACCATTATTCCTGCCTCAAAAAGACCTTGTGTTACCGTGCGGGCTATTTGTGGATCGCCGATAAGTACTGGCTGTATAGGGTGATTGGAGTCTGCAACAAATGGAATGCTTCGGGATGCAGCTTCTTCTTTGAAACACGCAATGTTACTTTGGGACTGTGCAAGAAGGGCTTGCCCCTGGTCTGAGTCAACTACTTGCACACCCGCGAGCCCAGCAGCTGCAGTTGCGGGTGACACTGGGTTTGAATAAATGTAGGTAGCTGATGATTCACGCAGATAATCGATTATGACGGCATCTGCTACTACATATCCACCGTCCGCACCAAAGCCTTTCCCTAGTGTGCCAATGAGAATGTCTGCACGGCCACCTGTTAGCTCTTCTGTACCCCGACCTGTTGCGCCACATGCAGCAACCCCATGACAATCATCAACTATAAGCCACACCCCATGAGGAAAGCTATCATCGTACGCATCAATAACAGAGCGCATTGCATGAAGATTTTGCATCTCCCCCAGCATGCTAAATACCCCATCAGTCACCACCACAGCTCTCTCATACTTTCCCACACATGATGCAAGCACTGCATCAAGCGCTTTCATATCAAGATGATTAAAAATACGTTTATGCTCGGCATCTAAATTTGCAAGACGAATACCATCAATGATGCTTCGATGATTTAATGCATCGGAAACTACAACAGTGTTATCCGCAACCAACGAATCTTTACTTTGTCCTTTGAGAAAAGAAAATAACACCGCAAGATTTGCAGCAAATGCGGACGAAAAAAGCATGGCAGCTTCTCGACCATGAAAGCGAGCCAAAGCTCGCTCCAGATCTTGATGCACTTTTAATGAACCAGAGATAAATCTTACTGCTCCAGGGCCCGCTCCAAAACGCTCACTCGCATCATGCTCCGCCTGCTTCAAACGGGGGTGGTGACGCAAACCCAAATAGTCATTGGAATTAAAGAGTATGTATCCTCTTCCTTTCATTATGGCACGTGGTGATGGATGGTTCGTAAACCCGTCAATCACACGTTCGTGACGCTTGGACGTCTGTGTTTTGTCAATACGAGATACTTCATCAGAAAGGAGTTTGATAAATGTGTTTTTTGACATGCTTCATTATCGTGTAATGGAAAACTTCTTTCTGAGCTCACGAATCATGGTATGCGTTAGCAGTGGCACATCATATGCATGCTTCCATCCCCAATCAACTCGTGCAACAGAATCGTCAATAGACTGTGGCCATGAGTCGGCGATGGCTTGTCGGTGATCTGGCGCATATGATACTGTCAATGGAATGTGTTTTTGTATTTCGTGGGTAAGTTGTGCAGGTGTAAAACTCACAGCCGCTAAGTTATAGCTTGTTCGGACGGTTAAGGCATCATCCGGAGCATGCATAAGCTCAAGAGTCGCACGAACAGCATCATCCATGTACATCATAGGAAGCATGGTGTCGGACTTAAGATAACACATATATTTCCCCTGTTTAAGCGCTTCATAGTAAATAGCAACGGCATAATCAGTTGTTCCTCCACCTGGCTCTGCCTTATAACTTATTATTCCGGGATAACGCACACTTCGTACATCGACTTCATACTTCAAATGGTAATACTGGCAAAGAAGCTCCCCCGCTGTTTTTGTGACACCATACATGGTGGTTGGCTCAAGGATAGTGCGCTGAGGAGTGCTTGTACGCGGCGTGGTGGGGCCAAATGCTGCAATGGAGCTGGGCCAAAACACACGGAGTTTGTGTGTGACAGCAATGTCAAGCACATCACGCAAACTCTGCATATTCACATGCCACGTGAGTGCAGGGTCAATCTCTCCTTTTGCAGAAAGCAATGATACAAGATGAAATATGGTATCAATTTTATACTTCTTCACCAAGGTGTTGAGCAGTTGTGCATCGGGCAACCTCCCCATCTCCACGATGCCCGTAAAGTCATGCGGAATGTGTGTATTGCCAAGAGCCACGACCGACTTTTCTCCATATGCATTTTGAAGTGCAGGCACGAGCTCGCTTCCGATCTGGCCGAAAGCGCCAGTCACTAAGATATTCTTCATAGAGGTAGTCTCAATGAACAATTTTCACAGTATAACACTGAGATGGAGAGATGCATGCGTATGCCCTTATCGCGCTTATTTTTTGACAGCATATATCCCTGTGCTCGGCTCAAAAGAAACATGCCTTGCCTCGGATAGTTCATTCAATATTTTGGCTGCACGCGCGTAACCCACCCTAAGTCGGCGCTGAATGAACGAATGACTCACCCTGTCTTGAGCCTTGACCAATTCGACTGCCTGAGCAAACAGAGAATCATGACTATGCACACTGTCACTTTCTTCAAAAGGAACATTAAGTATTTTTAAAAGCAGATTAAGCTTCTGTTCGATGTCGTCAAGTCGCTTCAGAATAATATTAGTATCTGACGTCATGCACACACATCATACTATATTCATTCCAAATTTAGTATACTTCTAAGATATGCTTCACCCACAAACACCACTTGAATTTGCACGTGAACTGATTAAAGGCAGAATCGCAGAAACTGTGTTTGAACAGATGATAAAACATGAAGAACGCTTCATGGTAATCCCTTTTGGCTATGAACATACAATGCCACTTCTTGCGCAACACCAACACCATGTGCAACTGAAAAAAGTAATGAACAATATTAAAGATGCCCCTGATTTCGCTTTGGTTTCAAAAGATAATTCACAGGTGTATTTGGTTGAAGTCAAGTATCGGAGTGCACCCAATAAAGATGGGATGACACAGCTCGCAATGCGTCTCTTAAAACGCTGGGATCCTTCTTGGCTATTTATCGCTACTCCTCAACAATTCTTTTGCACGACCGCCCATACGATAGTTAATAACCACGGACACATGGATGATTTGAACGAATCATGGGTAAACTTAAATACTCAAAACGAGTATCTCAAATTGTTGGGCGAATTTGAAAAACTGTAATCACTGCAGATATATACAGACTAATTCTAATCACCCCCCATACCCTGCCTGGAGGTATAAGAATTGTATAGCAAGGGCTGTGATGTTTGTTGCGATATGCATGAGGGTTGGAATAGTAAGAGATTGCGTATGATGTACAACATATGTTTTTATGACACTCTCCACAAACAACATAACAAGCACACTCCCCACCACATACTCAAAACCATAAAATACATCTACATCAAGATGCAGTATGGCAAAAAATAGTGATGGCACCACATATGCAGAAAGTGCGCCGAACTTTCGCAAGAATACAACGAACAATACTCCACGAAAAAGAAACTCTTCCCATACAGGAGCAAGTATTAGGGATGTGGCTCTTGTTAATATAAACTGAAAAAACTCGAATGACACTAATTGGGGAATCATTTGAACAAGCCACTTAATATCTGTCCATCCATTAGTGATCACTATCCGCGCGACAAGAACTAAGAGTGAAAAAATTACACATAAAGGTGCTATCCCTATATGTCTCAATCCATAGAAGGCGCGTACATTTAATTTGTACTTATAGATTAATATCAAAAATATCACCGACAACCCTATAATGTCAAACATGGTAAGAAAAGAAAGCTGTAGGCCCGTGAGAACCAACTCATCTACTATTCCTATTCCCAATGAAAGAAGGCTGATGAGGACCATGGCAAAAAATATATCTCGTGCGCGCCAGGATGTTAGAGTGAGCATAAAGAGATTGTTATATGCTTGTGCGGATGGTAGTAGTCACCAGTAGTGTCAATTATTTAACACAGTTATCGTAATTTGTAATACGGTCGCAAATGCTACCCACAGCAAATAAGGGATATTGGCATACACCGCCCAACGCAAATCAGGAGCCGCATGCCAAAGCACCCAAAGAGCCCACACCAGTGTGATGAGCACAAGCACAATGTCAATGGCGGCGAGCAGATTATTTCTGAGCTCAAACTGCAAAGGGCTAAACGCAGAATTAAAAATTAAATTGAGCACAAAGGGCAGCATCACTATCGGTGCGAGTTTTCCAGTAAAAGTTCGATATAGCACTGTACCAAACGTAACAGCGATTACTGTATACAGAATAGTCCAGACCGGCCCAAAGAGCCAGGAGGGTGGCGCCCATGCGGGTTTCACCAGTTGTGCATACCAAGAAAATGTATTCATATACTCATGATAACAGAGAGTGAATATCGTCCGGCATACCATCTATCCCGTCAAACTCCTTCATCACCCATGATTTGATCGTTTTTTTGATCGCTGGTTGTATGTGAGTAATCGTCATTTCATTAACACCCCCGATACTCTCACAATCATCTTCTATCAACACATCCGGCAACACGCGCTCAGCGATGTCCGCATACGTCTCGCCGTGACGGCGATACAACACGTCTCCCGGTGGGAAACTATATTTGTTTAACACTTCCTTGTCTTTCGTGACATCATCAGCCGACTCATGCGAGCTAAGATATAGTATCTGCGCTCCCTGCGCGCACCAATTATTAAGCTTCTTCACTGCGCCTTCAGTTGGAATGTACGATAAATAATCACACACTGAAGGGTCCCTCTCAACAACCTGTTGTACCCGCTTGGTGCGCGATTGACCTGCAGCGCTTTTATGCATGATGGTTGTGCCATGTAAAAAAACAAGGATTTTCATATATACATGACCTTGTATCAACAATAATGTATAGCGGTGTCTCAACCTTACTTATAATGTGTCCTGTTTCCCGTTCAGCTTGACAAGTGGCTCCCAAACACTTAAAATATCCGTATCACCATGACTGGACTAGCCTAAGGCTTCGGCCGAACGCGAATACCAGTCTTTTTCTTTCTTAACGACTCTTTTAAACGATCAAGTCGCACAATATACTTGCTAAACGTGCGAAGTAGGCTGGAATAATGTTGAGTTGGGGTCATAATTTTCCGCAGTTTACCTTGCTGATGCAGATACTCCACCAAACAATGAAAATCACCATCACCGGTGACGATAATCGCCTTTGCAAAATGGGGAAAATGAATCATTGTGTGCAGTACAAGCTCCGCATCCACATTGCCTTTTACCACTTTTTGATCTTCTTCGAGATGATAGAGCGTTGGTTTGAATATGAGTTCAAATCCCGATGCTTCAAGATACGTATACAGTGATTCATTCCCTTCAACTTTTCCGATACAAACAAAGGCACGACTCACGTTATATTTGCTTTTTAAGTATTGCCGAAACACACCCCAATCAAGCTGCCACCCCTGGCTTCGTATGCCGAGGTTTAAGTTTTGACTGTCAATAAAAGCATACACATCTGAGTTTTTTGGATGAGAGGCTGAGATAGATTTTGAGGCTTCAGCCTGCGTCGACGATGTGGTGAGCGAGCCCCGTGACCGACGCGAGTGGTGGGATGTGCGAGAAGTACGTTTATTATTCATGGAGCAACTCAAATATTGTAATTCATATTACTATCTGCGAGGATAATACAACAATCTCACTTCAAAATATCATCCATTCTTCGCACAATATATTCATAAACGGGATTAGGATTTCCTTGTTGAAGATATTCTTTGAGTACTTGAAGATCGCGCAGAGGCAATGGCAAGATATGTTTGTTCCTGAGGAATATACCATTGAGAAATCTCTTGATCCCGTTGATTTTTTTATCAGCAACTCCGGTTTCATGATCTGCCAATAACGCCGCCAATCGAAAAGCAGACCTATGTGGATCACTGACTTCTGTCTCTTTCTGACTTACGAGAGTGCTTCCAGAATAGAAAAAGGAAGTGAGACGAGGATTCATTGCTGTGGCTGCTTTTACACTTATATCCTGATATATTGGCACGTCGTATCGAAAAAGTGTCGAACTAGGGCTTAAAGGGTCAATCATAGCGATAGACTCAATAGGTCTCCGAAGTGATCCATTAGGATGTTCAGGTGACTGAGGCATAACCAACACACCATCTATAGAACCGGGAGAAATAATTACGCCATCATAGCAGCGTACTCCAATGACGTCCTCCATTCTAAATTCACCATGTTGTATATTTCGCCATTGATCACCTGAGAGCAATGCATCCTCATCTCTCAAGTTCATGCCATAAGTGAGATCTATTCTTCTATTAAATATTGCTGACAAGATATTATTCATAGCTTCAGCACGCTGCTTATTAAACATTGTTGGACTTATGCGAGGTATGTCACGAAAATTCCTTGTATAAATCGCTTCAACTAGTCCATCGAGAACTGCAAACTCCTCACCTATTGGTATGGCAGTGGATAGAGATACGCGAGGTGCAGAAGCAGCGCTGCTTAGCTCCTTTGCTGAGTTGTAGTAGTGACGGAGCAGATCTCCGAACCATACTTCCTCACCACTGCGCGACCATTTAGCGTCAAAAGGGTCAGTTCCTCCGTATGGAATAAAATCAGCTTGGCTTGACGATAATGCGCGTATACGCATCAATTGCAAGGCATCCTCCAATAGGATTATTTCTCTAATCTTTCCTTTTCTGGCAAGATCACAAAAGGAGCATTTCACCGTACATCTATCAGTAAATTCAACCGCGAAACCTGTCGCGCAAATGTACTTACGAACTTCTGAAGGAAGCCTGCCGAGAGCACCCTCGGGTCCAAATACACTCACTTCCGTAGCACTCAATCGCGATTCAATTAACGCTCGGAGCCCTTCGGAAACTCGAATACCTCCAATTGATACCTGTCCCGATGAATCAAGTTTTGGAGTAAGCACATCAAGTCCCGCTAACGCCTTTTGATAGGTATCAATATCTATCTGCTCCATTGCCAAAAGCTTGCTCATGTGGTCCAAGAGCCTTTCAAGATAATATCGAGCCCTAGGACTTGATATAAGTTCTTTTCTTGAAAGAAGGTCCGCAGAGGTAATTACGTTGGCCAATACATCTACATCGCCTTGATATTCGACAGACATATCGATCATCATACCATCTTATCTATTTCTCTGCGTAAAAAGGAGCCAGATGATATACATGCTTGGAATTGAGAGGATATATGCATACAACAGAGCTTTGGTAGGGCCATATGCATCTGCCCACACGCCAAGTACAGCTGCAAAAATTCCAAAAGCAAGATTTCCCAGAAGCGAGTTGAGAGAGCCAAGAGTGCTGCGCTGTGCATCGGTAAACTCATCCTGCATGAGCTTACTTTTTGCAACAGTCGATACTCCATGAAACAATGATGTGGTGGCGAGAAGCACAGGTGAGAAAACATTCGCCAACAATATAGCACCAATGTTAACTACTTTTCCATAAGTCGTCGCAATGAGCAATATCCGCAAAGCACCAAACTTTCGAAGTATTTTTCCACTATACCAATAACTTGCTGTTGCTCCCATACTTGAGAGAACTTTAGAAAAACTAATTGCCCAAAGTGGCCAAAACAAATTCACGAAGGCAGCACGAAATTGATATGTAGACTCTCCGACTGCATACGCGATGACATGATGCAAACTTAACAAGCGGAGTTTTCTATTGTTTAACGTCTTGCCCACAGCTTCGCCAATATGAGCATATACATTGCCATTGTCAGCACGCCTTCGTTTTGGTTCGACAATGCGAAATGATATGCCAAGACAAACAAGCTGAGGTATAACTGAAAGCCACATGACCAGCGGAAACGACCATGTGGCAATAAAGCCTCCAATGACAATCCCTACAGTTGCTGCAACTTGAAACAGAGAGCTTGTTTTACCCAGATATATCTCGTACTGATGCTTCTGCCTGGTTTCGGTGAGTGATTCATAGAGCAATGCATCGTTATTACCACTATAAAATGCACGGCGTAATCCTTCGAAAAGTGCGCCCATCACAAGCACTAAATAGCTTGTCCCGACAGCATAAAGTGCCACAGACAAGACAGAACAAATTGCCCCAAGAATCATCGTCTTTCTCCGGCCGATATAGTCAGAAAAGATACCTGTAGGAAGTTCAAAAATCGCAGATGACACCATCGCAACAGAAAAAATACTCATTGCAAGTGCGTACGATTCAACTACTTGCACAAAGTAGATGATGAGAATGGCACTATACAGATGAAAGTCTGTGAAGAAGTTGAACAGTGCAAGTAGTCGAATGTTTTTCTGCATAGATATCATGTCTACCTCGTTACCATTATTTGGGCCACAGAATCATAGCACTCGGGAATCAGGGTTGATGGAAACTCCGGATATGCCGCAAGAACGCTGCATTCGATAACGCCGTTCCCATCCCAAACAAGCTGCCACATGCCATTCACCTCTGCTGCAAACCACATCCCGCCCCCCATCCCTTCAACACTCGCTCCTCCTTTGGCATATCCGCTGTCTATGATGGCAACACTTATGTTGAGCGCTTCAGCATCAGGGCCATGCTTGGCAATAAGTTGTGCACGCACTGCATCACGCACCTCCTCTTCTTTGTTTGTTTCGGTGCACGATTCCTCCCAAGTTCTCAGGCACTTTTGTTTTGCTTCACACCATGAATATCCCGCGGAGCCTATGCATCCATGCTCATCAGTATCTCCTCCCAAGGGTTGCATTGTCGGTGATACGTCTGCATCGGGGACAGGTATTGTCTGGCGAGTTATTTTAAAAGAGAAAAATGGGACGGTAACAATTACCATTAGTATCACTGCTCCCACACCAACGATGAGCCATTTACTTCTCATGCGCATAGTATACTCTTTTGCCTGCCCTTGTGCTCAGCCCGTAAGCATCACTCATCCTCTACCCGATAACAAAGTGATCTTGGCTGAGTATGTTATTCTAAGCTCTTTCAGTCCATACAAATTAGCAAATCGCAGATCAATTGTTATACATTCAAACAAATACTGATTTCAAAAATGATTGGGAGCGCGATCTAAACTACACTGAGGAAGGTTACAAAATCAATATTACTTTATCCAAAAATCATGGACGAGTTTATCTAATTCAGAACAAAGCAGTAGATTAATATATCTAAGAAGTTAGAATTATTTTACTTGTTTTAAACTGCTGCCGTCCCATTCAATCACTGGCTCATCACCATATTTTGCATTAATTTCTACAGAATGATTTTCCCAAGTTCCATAATCAATCGTCTTGTGTCTTGGTCCTTCAAAAGGCGCTATCGCTAAATAGATAGTTATTTTATAACTGTTTGCTGACATTTCCTTTAATTTACCTGATGCTTTTACTTCTGATGGACGAAATCCACTTCGGAGACTTTCTCCACTCGCAAAAACCTTACCCATGGTATAAATTCCCCCCAAATCTCTATCTTCAGCTGGATTAGCATCCAAATCATCCCAACAAGTTGACGAAAGACATACATCCATCATATAAGAGGAGCCACTCACATTAATTATTTTATAAATCTGATTTTGAGTAATGTCTACATTATTGCTTGCTTTCTTTTTATTCTTAACTTCCTTAGACTTTGTTTCTACTTTAACACCATCATTTTCTTTAATACCACCTTCTTGTTTCATTTCTTTAGCTGGACTTTTCAAAAATTCTTCAATTTCTTCTTGAGTCACTGGCTCTTTTTTCACATTAAGACTTTGTAACCATTCTTCAACTTCGGCTTTATCCATTTCCGCTGCCGATATCTCACCTGGATATTTTGTTCGTTTTATTACTTGAAATGGCGGATGATATTCAAAATTAGTCAAATCTATTCCAATAACTTTTCCTTCTTGAGCTGATTCTCTAAATTGTTCCAATCCAACCATAACTGATTCGAACTTGCCATAGGCGGTTCCAAGACTATTGGGAATATTTGTTATCGTTAAAACACTGGCAACCGGTTCAGTAACAGTTCTAATATCCTTAACAAAAGAGGAAACTTTATTTTTGTCACCAAAAGCGATTTGCGCGGAATCTTCAGTTACTTCTAATGCTAGATCCACACCCACAACCACTGTAGTTACCTGAGTTAATGCTCCTGCAGCTGCAAATCCTCCAGCAGCCCCTGCAGTGATAATCGTTCCCCCCACATAACCCGCTACTTTACAACCATCTTTTATCACTATTGCCGAAGTTTCTAATTTTTGAAGGGTGTCTCCAGCCTCATTCCAACCTTCTGCCGTTGTCTCATCCTGAGCTTGATTAAGAATTAACTGAGCTCTTTTAGCATCCACTCCTAAATGTTTAGCTAAAGTCGCAATTCCTTTAAATCTTGGGGCCTTGTCATAAATATCAGTTATTTCTTTGGTGGTATAGGCTTGAGCTGATTTGACTAATTCAAAATTAATAGCAATCTTTTCTGATTGTTTATAGGCATCCACTTCCAATTTTTGTACTTTTTGGTTTAAGCTTTCCCAATCCTGAATTAAGGCCGTCATTGCATCATCCCAAGTCGTATAATCACCGTATTCTTCTGCGTTTACTAAAAGCATATCTGTTCGGTATCGCAGAGAAAGGTACTCTTTTGAAACATCGTAAGTCGATCCAAGAACTTGCTGTTCGAATCGATCTGATGTTCTAAACCACAAAAAAACAGCCATAACTGATAACACAATTAGTCCGGCAACGAAAAATATTTTTGTATTCATCTTACAATTCAAGCAAATTACTTAATGATAAGCATTATGTGAATTATAAAAGTCTAATAATTAAAGCGCTTTTTGCTGGGAGACTTGGATTCGAACCAAGATAAACAGATCCAAAGTCTGTTGTCCTACCATTAGACGATCTCCCATGCTTCATATACTGCCTTGACGCTTCAAACACCCCTATCTTACCATATAATGACAAAAAAATGATAAGCGGCACAACAAAAATTGAGCTATTTGCAATTTGCATACACAACCACATACAGTAAAATGTTTATCTATGTCAAATATCTTTTCTCTTTCAAACAAGGTGGCGGTGGTCACTGGCGCATCAAGTGGATTGGGTGTACAGTTTGCAAAAGCACTCGCTCAAGAGGGTGCAAAGGTTGCACTTTTCGCCCGCCGTGCAGATAAGCTTGAGCAGGTCGCCTCTGAAATCAAATCAGCGGGCGGTGAGGTGTTAGTGGTGCCGACTGATATGTCAAAGGAAGCGGATGTTGAAGCCAGTATGAAAAAAGTGGCAGATGCATGGGGAGGGATTGATATTTTGGTGAATAACGCCGGTGTCGCGGCAATATCACCCGCCGAAGCCATGACACTCGCTGATTGGCAGAAGGTGGTGGATGTCAACCTTACCGGAGTTTTCTTAGGTGCGAAACACGCAGCAAAATACATGATTGAGAAAAAATACGGAAAAATAATCAATATCAGCTCCATGTTTGGAGTTGTGGCCAACACTGCATTTCCAGTCGTCAGCTATCATGCGACAAAATTTGGTGTTGTAGGTATGACAAAAGCGCTCGCTGCCGAATGGGCAAAATATGGCATCACTGTCAATGCTATTGGGCCAGGATTTTTTGAATCAGAAATGACACAAGCATCTATCCACACCAAGGAGTTTGAGGCATACCTGAAAGCATCCTGCCCTGCAGGTCGGCATGGTGCAGAAGGTGAGCTCAATGGCACATTGTTGCTTCTTGCATCTGATGCATCAAAATATATAACCGGACAAATCATTGCCGTCGATGGCGGATGGACCGCTATCTAAAACAAATCATCATTATTTATTAGTCTTAATACACTATGAACAAACAACTTATCATCATAATTTCAATTGTTGCGCTTGTCGGAATTGGTTTCTTTGCATCGCAAGCAGGGAGCGAAAACAAGGCAACGATGCAGTCAAATGTTCCAACAAATACGCCTGTAACTAACGAAGGGTCAGCCAATGAAACTGTCACACCGGATGAAGGTGCAAAAAGTTTTACCCTTACAGAAGTTTCGACACATAGTAAGGCTGAGGATTGTTGGATGGCAATTGAAGGCAATGTGTATGACGTAACCCCCTATATTCAAAAGCAAATTCATCCGGGCGGGGCGGCAATACTATTTGGCTGTGGAAAGGATTCGACAGCAATTTTTAATCTGAGACCCAAAGATAATAAGCCTCATTCACAAAATGCACGCAACATGCTTGAAAAGTATTTCATTGGCACGCTTGTGCAGTAACGATAGTCATATGAACTGTTAATTTTCTGGAGAGTAACAATCTCTTATGATTGCATCGGGATTCTCGATGCGGTCGACTTATTTGGCGCAGTTTGCAAATTAGTTCTCGACGTAGCTCGAACGATAAATCTTAATTGCTTGTCTTGCATGGTGTCAAAGTGCGAGTCATTCATATGTTTAGGGTGATATAATGCGGTATATGAAATCAGGCGTTGTGCTTTTAATTGGTAGGCCCAATGTGGGCAAATCGACATTCGTCAATACCATCGTGGGAACGAAGGTTTCTATTACCTCTCCTAAACCTCAAACCACGCGCTTCCCTATTCAGGGAATCTATCAGGACAAGCGCGGTGAGCTGATATTTGTTGATACTCCCGGCATCTTTGACAAAGTACACGATACCCTCGCCAAAAAAATTAATCGCGAAACGCTTAAAACATTGGGCACTGGATTTGATGTGGCAATCTATATGGTCGATCATACCCGCAGACGTGATATGGAAGAGTCTAAAGTGCTGGGGCTGGTGAGGCAAATCAATAAGCCGGTGCTTTTGGTGATTAATAAAATCGATTATCAGGACACCTCATACATCGCACAATACCGCTTTCTTGCTGATGAGTTTCCCCATGTATTTGAAATATCAGCACTTAAAGACAAACACATTAAACCACTGCTCGATAAACTTTTTGAACTTCTGCCGGAGAGAAAAGCCGAAGACATGCCCGATCATGGCATTCTCATTCACCCCACACTTAACATTAATAGTAGAATTTTCATCGGTGAACTTATCCGTGAAAAGATATTCCTCATGACTGGTGATGAAATACCCTATACCTCAACGGTTGTTGTTGACGAAATAACTGCACGCAGTAAAGACCTTACCTTCATTAAGGCGCGCGTACTTACGACTGATGTCCGCTATCGCAAAATGCTCATTGGAGCGGGAGCACGCAAAATCAAAGAGATTGGCGCCTATGCGCGCAAAGAAATTGAGCTGGCCACCAAACAAAAAGTGTATCTTGAGCTAACTGTTGAGGTAGACAAACACTGGCAAGAGCTCTACTCCTAATGAGGTGAAAAGCCATGAGCACTGTTTAAGTTTCATCGAGAACTAAGCCATGACACTTCTCGATTTTTCGACCGACTAACAAACCTATCCACTGTTGGCGGATACATCATAAGATGCAAAACATCAATCTGCAACATTCTAATATATCGTATGAATATTCAAACACCCGGTCTGGCACTCGATATTGATGATACACTCGCCGACACGCTCGAACTATGGATACCCATGTTGCTACATGATATTGGAGGGCCGAGACACCTCACGCCTCGCGAAATACTCAAAAAGTATACACACACTCGAAATGTGCCGGAGTGGCAAACTAAGAAGGCAAAAGAGTACATCACCAAACTCATTCACGATAATGATCTTCAAGTTCGCATGTTGCCCACCAATGGATCTGTTGAAGCAATAAACCAGATAACTCGCATCATACCTATAAACGCTTACATCACTGTGCGCCCAGAGTCTGTCATGGACGGAACTAGTCGATGGCTCAAAATGTACGGGTTTCCTGAGGCCCCTCTCATATATCGGCCATCCGAAGTAGAGCATAAAAATGGAACTGCATGGAAATCAGATTTATTGACAAGAGAACAACGTTTGATTAAAGGCATCGTTGACAATGATCTTCAGCTTCCTCTCTCATTATCTCGCACATACAAGGGCTCTGTATTCCTGTATGACGCAGAAAAATTGCCACAACATATAGTTGCACCTAATGTATATGCTTGTGCGGATTGGAGCAGTGTGGTAACACAGGTTGAAAGAGTGTTTGGCAGTAAGCGTAAAGCTGGATAAACTACACCATTTCCCTTCTCTCATAAAGGTTTGGTATTATGTGCTAAAATACTGTTGGCAAGCTCTTTGCAATAGGTGATTGTAGTTCAATGGTTAGAACGCCTGCCTGTGAAGCAGGAGGTTGGGGGTTCGAGTCCCCTCAGTCACCCCAATATCATCGGGGCTTTTCTCACAAGCCAAATCACACGTACGCCTATGTCAGCCGTCCTTGAAGTACGCAATCTCACCAAAGACTATGGATCGTTTCGAGCCGTTGACGGCATCTCGTTTGATGTTCCCAAAGGCAAAGTCATCGGATTTTTAGGGCCAAACGGCGCAGGCAAAACCACCACTATTCAAATTCTCACCGGCCTCACTTCACGCACGGCAGGCACCGTCACTTTCTTGGGCAAGGATTTCGATACACACAAAGAACATTGTTTGAAGCGGATGAACTTCGTATCAGCATTCAACACGCTCTTGGGACGCATATCGGTGTATGAAAATCTTCTGGTATTCGCCCATCTGTATGAAATAAAGAATGCCCATCGTAAAATCATGGAACTGTTAGAGTATTTTGAGATACGCGATTTGAAAGACGGACAATATCAACATCTTTCAACTGGCCAAAAGACACGAGTAAATATTGTAAAGTCACTCCTCAACGCACCCAAACTTATTCTTATGGATGAGCCCACTGCATCACTTGACCCAGATATTGCCGATAAAACACTTTCACTCATTGAGCGACTGCGCGCCGAGCGCAATCTTTCAATTTTGTACACCAGCCACGATATGGAAGAGGTGACTCGGGTTTGTGATGAAGTAATATTTTTACAGCATGGCAAAATAGTCGCACGCGACACCCCGCTCGGTCTGACTAAACGCATCCCCAATGTCACCTTACGACTCATGTTTAACGATCATAAAGAAATCATTACTGATTATCTCAGCCAGAAACAATACCCTTTTACCTTGCATGATGAACACACCGTGTCCATGGATATTGAAGAAAAGCTAGTTCCCCGTGTGATTTTTGACTTGAGCAAGCTGGGGATATGGATTACTGATATTGAAGTAAAGAAGCCAACGCTTGAGGATGTATTTTTGCACATTGCCCGCCACTAACCATGTCACACACTCGCATATACGCCATACTGCTTCAAGAATTTTTCTTTATGCGCCGTTCGGTGGAGGTGCTTTTTGATGTGTTGCTCTTTCCACTGGTAAATGTCGTGCTTTTTGCGTTTCTGTCTTCATATATTGGCCAGTCTGTCGATGCATTTGTGGTGCATCAGCTTTTGTTGGGTTCGTTGCTTTGGCAATTTATGTACATTGTGCAGTATTCGGTGTCAGTTCATACGATGTGGAATTTGTGGGCAAGAAATTTGAGTAATATTTTCATCACTCCCATTCACATCGCCGAATATTTCACGGCTGCAGCTCTGTCTGGTGCTGCAAAATCAACTGTTGTTTTTGTTTTTTCCGGGACTGTGCTCATGCTCCTTTTTGATTTCAATGTGTTTGAAGTGGGCATTGGGCCGCTCGCCCTGTACATGGTAAGTCTGTGGCTATTTGCTGTGGGGGTGGGCATCATCATTTTAGGTCTTATCTTTCGGTTTGGCACGCGTATCAGCGCATTTTCATGGGGGTTTCTCCCGATACTACAACCACTTATGGCAACGCTCTTTCCGCGCACCATACTGCCGGCTCCGTTTGACTCGGTGGCACTCTTATTCCCCCCCACTTATGTGTTTGAAGCCGCGCGATGGCAACTTCAGCATGGCACCATACATTGGTACTATCTGCTTATGTCATATATCGGCAACCTGCTATTTGTCATCATGGCGAGCTTCGCATTTCGAGCACTCTTTAGAAAGTCACAAGAGACAGGGCAATTCGTGCGCAATGAGTAGGCGCTATTGCTTTGTTTTGTATTGCAGATACACTCTATGCACACCCGGGCCATATAGATCTTTTTTGTAATCATATATCTCAAATCCTTCTGACAGATATAACATGAGCGCAGATGTATTACCAGGAAAAACGGTAAGATATATAGTGTGGCAATCTGATTTGGAAAGTAATTCTTGAATTATCCGCTTCAGCAACATTTTGCCTATTCCCTTTCGTCGATATGCGATATCTACCACTATAGAGCTTATCTCAAAAATCCCAGGCCCTTTTATATTTTGGCCCGCCCAACCGCTCCGATATGAACCCCAGCCGACAAGCACATTATTCTCATACACACCAAACGCCTGGCATATATCGGGATGTTGGAAAATATAATCAAGTGCGCTAACATCATTCACATAGCGATAATAGTATGGTACATCTGGTGCAGATCGAGCTTCAAGATCCAAGATGTCTTTTTTCGCACTGATGGCAAGAGGAGTAACAGTAAACATGAAAAGCTTTAGAATGTAATCACTTCGGAAGCACAACAACCGCCAGCCCCAAAAGTATCGCAAAAAGCATCACCCCAATTAAAAATATATAGGGAATGGCATAGAGCGGGTTGAGTCGTATCTTTTGTGAAACAGCACGAAGTAACTCTGAAAGATAGATTATGTATTTATTGGACATATACGAGATATATATAAGTTATGACTCTAAAACCATCGACAGCACTCCTGCCCTGGTTGAAGATGGCGCATGAAGTGTCATGCGATCATATTCTTCATGTAAAACGCTCGGCAAATCTTGCTTTTCCACATCAACAAACCCTGCCCCGGTATAAAACGCATGAAGCTGAGGTGTGCAAAGAACGTAGACGGGCCGCTCATGATGAGCCTCAAAAAGCTTTGACAATAGCGCAGATCCAACGCCGTATCGGCGATACTCCGCATACACACCAAGACTGGCGAGCCGGTGAGTGCCATCGGACAATGTTTTAATGCGCACCACCCCAATAACACGCTGTTCATATATTGCCACCATGCATGTAGAGAGATCAATGTCAGTATCATCGCCATGCACAAAGTGGATGAGCGCCAACATGCCGGGCACGTCATTTGAGGTAGGGCGTCTGATATCGATTTGATCTTTTTGCATGAGCTATGATGAGTTGACACGCTAACTAAGCACATCTACAATCCCGGTGGGCACGACAAACATCTTATGCGTTTCGATGTCCTGCTTGCTGTACCAGCACAAAAGCTGTTCCCTTCCTCCTTCTTCAGCACGAATTTGTTTCATAGTGTAATAGTTTCTATCTTCAAATTCGGCAGTGAAACAAAACACATATTCATGATGAAGCGTATGATCTGCCGTGAACATGTTTTCAAGCACGCGCCAAAGTACGACATTGGTGAGCTTTGCTCCCATCTCTTCTTTTACTTCACGAATAACTGCATGCAAAGCATGCTCACCATGATTAATGTGGCCGCCCGGCGGTCGATAAAACATGATGCCATCGCGTGAGCGGTTAGGGTACAGCAATAATTTTCCCTCATGCACAAACAACGCCATAGCTTTTGCAGTGAACTTATGGTGATTAAATGTATTAAGCTGATTCATATTCAAGAATGTTAATGGATAATAGCACAACTGCTACGCACTCTTCAATCTTGTTAGACACTCTTTTTGTCCCAAAAGCTCCATACTTTCATTAAGCGGAGGGGAAACTTTTCGCCCGGTTATTGCAACTCGCATCATCATGAAGTAGTCACTCCGTTTCATGCCCTGCGTTTCACACACTGTCTGCATTGCTTCACCAATCTGCTTCGCATTCCACACAGTCAGGTGTTCAAGTGCAGATGACGTCAGAAGCAAAGCATCTTTGTGGGGAGTCATATCAATGTCATACTCACTCGGTCGGATAAAGTAAAACCGACAAAGCTCCCAATATTCTGACATTTTTTTCATTCGCTCGCGCACCAGTGGCAAGGACTTTTCAAACAGTTCCTGATTTATTTGCGCCAATTCATACGCATCCGTATTAAACTCCTTCAAATAATCCTCAATCAGCACTTTGTACTCTGAACTTTGTGCTTTCCGCATATATTCCCCATTTATCCATTCTAGTTTTCGAAGGTCAAACGCGGGGCCCACGGCCTTAAGATCGGCAAAATCAAACACGCGAATAAACTCCGTCATGTCAAACACTTCCAAACCCTCCGGATGACTCCACGCCATAAGAGCCAAGTAGTTTAAGATGGCTTGAGGAATAAACCCTTGCTCTTTATACCAATCGACATTCGTGTGCCCCTGGCGTTTGCTCATTTTTGATTTGTCAGGATTACGCAGAAGCGATGTGTGATACCATTTGGGTTCGCTCCAGCCAAAATATCGATACAGCAACACATGTTTGGGGCCCGAGGTAATCCACTCTTCTCCGCGAAGCACATGAGTGATGCCCATCAAATGATCATCCACCACCACCGCCAAATGATATGTGGGATATCCATCAGATTTGAGAATGACCTGATCATCAATAAGGTTGGAATCAAAGGTAATGTCGCCTCGTATTTCATCATGTATCGTGATACTCTCATTATCTGGCACGCGCATTCGTATGACATAACTTCCTTCTGCCAGTTCTTCTCGTTTGAAGTTTTGCATACGCAGTGTTTCGTTTATGACGGGCGCAAGCTTTTGAGCGCGCTTTTCACTTCGCAGTGTTTCAAGCTCTGTGGGTGTCTTGATGCAATAATATGCATGACCTTTTGCAACCAAATCATGTGCATATTGTTGATATATCTCAAGCCGCTCTGATTGTCTGTATGGGCCAACATCCCCAGGCTTGCGCGGACTTTCATCTTCAGTGAGCCCAAACCAATCAAGCGCACTATAGATTTTCTCTTCTGCCCCATCAACAAATCGTTGTCTATCGGTATCTTCAATGCGCACCATAAATACACCGTTGTGTTTTTTTGCGAATGCATAGTCGAAAAGTGCCTGATATATGGTTCCAATGTGAGGGAAGCCGGTGGGAGAAGGTGCAACGCGTGTTTTGGCCATGTGCTTATTATACCCGACAAGCAGCATCACCGCATCGTACCTCTGGATGTATAATGGGGAAAACAATTCTATGCAAGATTTCACCATCAATGAAATTGATTTTAAATTTTGCCCTCACTGTGGCGCCGCATTTCATAAGCGGTCAGCGCGTGATTTGGAATGCTCCTCCTGTGGCCTAGATTTTTATGTAAGCCCAAAACCATGCAATGCCATCATCATTGAAAACAAACAGAGAGAGATTTTATTTGTGAAACGGGGAGTTGAACCTGCAAAAGGACTTTGGGATTTGCCCGGAGGGTTTGTCGACATTGGTGAAAGTGCCGAAGAATCGGTTGTACGTGAAGCGAAAGAAGAGCTTGGAGTTCGCGTCACAAAGGTGCGATATCTGTTCTCGGGATGTGATCGGTATGTGTTTAAGGGTCTTAATTACTACACGCTTGGTCTTATCTTTACAGCGCAAATTGCAGATGGGACATTGGCACCTCATGATGATGTAGAATCGCTCCAATTTTTTAGCGAAGATAACATCCCGTGGGAGAGTCTTGCATTTCCTGTACTCGAACATACACTCAAGAAGTATCTTCAACAAAGATAATGTATCTTTGCTTCTCAATTACACTCGAAGCACGATCTCGTTACGTTAGGTACTGTGGTTTCGATGGTTTGGAGGTTGGTATTATCCTCTTTTCTTAAGTCGTATCGCTCCCCACGCAGATAGGAGAAGAGGCAAGGCGAGCACATTCGCCCATTTATATATATCTTTTGCAGTGGCATCAAGTGCGGGAAGCGGTAATGCGGTAAGAGCACGTGATCGAATGCCCGAGAGCGCACCATTAGATGCAAATTCATTCACGAGATTTACGATAAACTCTAAATTGCCCGATCGACCCAAATAGTTATCGTCTACAAATCGGATGCTGGGAATAAGCATGAGCTCTGCCCCTGTTTTTGTGTCTTTGCCATAGCCAATGAGAAGCTGACTTTTTAGCTCACTCGCTTTTGGTTCTTGTATACTTTCGGGGGTAATACTTACAGGAGTGGTGCGCTCCCATGACTGCGGTGTCGTACGCACGATATCTTTTTGCACCACGCCGTCACGTTGAGTAAACGTAAGCGAAGATGTCCAAGGGAAAAGCAGATAATTCACATTAGCCGTATACGAAGCATCAGGATTAAATACATTGGTCATAAGCCAAAATGGGTATTTCCCTCTGTTGAAAAAGTCATTGCTAAAGTTCACGATTTCAGCTTGATTTGAAAGAACCAAATCAGTATTAACTCGCATGCCAAAGCTTGAAACAAGCGGTGCAAGTTTTGATTCGCGAGATGCGGCCATCATATCCTCTCCAATATCAACGCCGCTGGTGAACGCAATAATCTTCCCCCCTTCTTTCACATATGCATCAATCTGCTCCGTCATCTCATCAGTAAGAGGAGACGATAGACCGTCAAGCACAACTAACGTTTTATATTCTGCACTCTCATTTGCTCCGTCAAAATTTGCTAGGGTAAATTGTTGGCCGAGAATCTGAGTAAGCACATTAAAACTCTCTGGTGAAGAGGCGCCAAATTGCCCACCAAACGATGGAGCAATGCCTGCGAGCCCAACCGTTACTTCCTCAGGTTGAGACACCTTATAAATAATCGATGTAATGGTGTATTCGAGATTGGTGGGATCAAGCTGTTGAATGGCGATTTTTTGTCCATTTGACTGAACGCCAATACTAAAATAGCCCGATGAAACTGCATATTCGTCTTGTGCCAATTGAGAGAATTGCACTTCTTGAATGCCGTACTCCTGCGCTGCTTGCTGACCTTGTTTGCGTGGATCAACATACGATAAAGACACTTGCGATGATCCCCTGCGATACTCCACTAATAAATCATTCACTTGATTTTTTGTCGTCAAGAACGAAGAGGGAATATTGTCACTCAAGAAAAATGTTATTTCTACTGGGTCTTTGAGCGATGCGAGTATCTTTTGAGTGGATGCGGAAAGCGAATAGGCCTTGCCTCGCGACAAATCCAAGCGCACAGACACTCCGCTAATGAGAATATTTACCGCAACCAAAAGCACAATAGATGCTCCCACCACGATATCACGCGATGTATTTTGAATGTGTAAGTATTTTGTAAGTTTAGGAATACGCATGAGGAAAAATAAACTGCATCACGTGCGCTTTTCTAAGTCAACAATTGCAAGAAATAAAAATATGGTTGTCGCACTTAAAAAATAAAAGAGGGCACGTACGTCCAAAATACCTTTAACAAACACATCTAGTTGATTGATGGGGCTTAAAACAACCAACACATCCTGAACAATTTTGGGAACAATAGTCGCGACAAAATCAGTACCGATAAGATTAAGCACAAAAAGCGTTATAGAAGAGAGAAGAAGCGCAACAACCTGGTTGTTGGTGAGCCCGGAATAAAATATGGATATGGCGAGTGCCATAGCAACATATACAACAAGGCCAATATAGCCTACGAATATTTCCGGCAAATAGAGCCCGCTTCCCGCTTGAGCACCAAGCATGTTAAGACTTATGGGAAGGCCCAATGTAAGCGCAAGCCCAATGATGGCGACACTTAAAAGCGCGATAAATTTGCCCAAAATAATCTGTGCTTCCGTAAGGGGAAGTGTGCGCAAGATCTCTATTGTGTTTATGCGCCTTTCCTCAGCAAGAGAACGCATAGCAATGGCTGGCACAAAAAGCATCACAACCCATGGGACAGTTGCAAAAAATTGTCGCATGCTGACTGTGCCAATGACAAATAAATCTTTCACAAAGAGAAAATTGACAAATACACCAAAAAGAACAAGTAAGATAAATCCAAACGGATTATTGATAAAGTGGCCGATTTCTTTTTTGATAAGTGGTTTCATATCAGTTATGAATGAATCTGAGCGTTGACAACCTTTTCTTTAAACAAGCGTTCGACAGATCCTTTCCCCTGCGGTTTCTCCCCGTCATAAACCACAGACCCTTCGTGAATAATGATTAGTCGAGTCGCCACATCTTCGACTTCCGAAAGAATGTGGGTGGAGAATACAATAATCTTTGTTTTTGCAAGTTCAGTGATGAGGGCGCGTATCTTTTCCTGCTCAACGGGATCAAGGCCTGATGTTGGCTCATCGAGTATGAGAATGCTTGGATTGCCCAACAGTGCCGCGGCAAGGCCCACACGCTGTTTATACCCTCGTGAGAGTTGCTCAATCTTCTTGTCAAGCATATCAGCAAGACCGACATCGACAACAATACGCTCAATAGAGCCACCATGCCGCTTCACATCACGGATAAAATCTAAATATTCGCGCACTTTCATGTCAACATAGAGCGGATTGTTTTCTGGAAGATACCCAATTTTCCGAGATACTAACACGTGATCGGCAATAGGATCATGCCCATCAACCCGCACTGCGCCTTGAGAGGGTGCGAGGAAGCCGGTGACAAGACGCATGGTGGTCGTTTTGCCCGCACCATTTAAGCCTAAAAACCCTACCACCTCACCCGTTTTTATTTCAAAGCTCACCGCGTCTACGGCTTTCTTTTTTTCAAATAATTTGGTTACTTCAGTCAGATGTATCATATCAAGGGTACATTTGTATCAACAGCCGATGAAATTTTCAAGTGAATAATGTACATTACGCAAGCGTCTCAAACGACTCTTCGATATTGGTCCAATTCACATTCTCAAAAAACGCATCTATGTAAGGTGCGCGCGCTGAGCCGAAATCAATAAAGTACGCGTGCTCATAGGTATCCATGGCAAGAATGGGTGTCGCACCCCACACAGGGAATGTATTTTGTGCATCGCCCAGGTAGTTAAATAGACGCTTTTCAGCCTGATTCCAGGCTGTCCACACCCATCCGCGCGCTGCAATACCGGTGGCCTTCATATCTTGCATGTATCGATCAAAACTTCCAAAATCTTTTTCTATGTGCATAAGAAGTTTGCCCGATGGAGCACCGCCAGAGCCGCCTAGATGGCCAAAATATAATTCATGATTGACAATGCCACCGTAAGCAAAGGTGAGCTCTACCTTCAGTTCACGAATAAGCGAATACGATTGATTTGCCTTTGCATAATCATCATCAGAGAGTTTGGAGAGAGCTTGATTAATTTCATTATATTTATTTACATATCCCGTATACAGCTTGAGATGCTCTTCTACTGTTTTTCGTGATATTCCTTTCATCTCATAAATACTCGGAGAAAATGTTTGAACGGCGTAAGGAGTGAACATAATAATGAATTAAATATGCAACGCGCATATCATACGATGAAATTTGCTAATGCACAACAGAAAGCATGGGGAAGGTTCTTTATCTATCTCTCCAGTTGCGAATTTTTTGATGGTCTCCGCTCGTGAGCACGTCAGGCACCTTCATGCCCATGTATTCCTCAGGGCGGGTGTAATGAGGATGTTCTTTGCGACGAACCTTTGTTGTACCTTTAACGGTTTTATGTTCTTTCAACGAGTAACTTTCATGCTGAGTCGCATCTGCTTTGGCAAGCACTCCCGGAAGAAGTCGTACAACCGAGTCGGCAATAATGCTCGCAGGCAATTCTCCTCCTGTTACTATATATTTACCTATAGAGGCTTCATCATCCACAAAATGCATGATGCGCTCGTCCACCCCTTCGTAATGACCGGCGATAATCACCAAATGGTTGAACTTCCGTGCATACTTCTCGGCCACAGCTTGTGAATATGTTTTTCCCTTGGCAGATGTGAGTATGACTCGAACGCGCGCATTTTGTCTATATTTCTTCGCATTCACCGATGGCTCAGTCATATCCTCGCCAAGTATTGACTGCAAGCATGCGTGCAAAACATCCACCCGAAGCACCATGCCAGTCCCTCCGCCATAAGGCCGATCATCAACCGTGCCATATGAATCTTTGGCAAATGCACGCAGATCAACGATTGATATTTCAACCTGCCCCCTTTTACGAGCTCGGCCCACAATACTTTCTGTGAGATATCCCTCAAACATATGAGGAAAAAGCGTGATGATGGTAATTTTCATGGGGTAAGCCACCAATTGAATAGTCCGTAGAATGTGATGAATGTCATGATGATGGTGGTGACAAATATTCCTATTTGACCTGCTTTTTTATATGATTGATACGAAGTGTATAACCAAAAGATTTGTGAGAGCGCCGCAATGGCAAACCCATACTTGGGCATCTTATTGGCGGTGAGAAAGAAGCCGCTTACCGTAAGAATAGGGAGCAAAATTTGGGTCGCTTTGTCAAACCATGATTGAAATTGGCGCATATGAGGGTATTATAGCAGTATGATTGCTCGCTTTATCATTTGGCTTATCCATCTGTATCAAAAGAGTTTTCCTCTTCGCTATGTCATTATGCGCAATTTTCATTTGCCCTATCACCCTTGTCGATTTTCTCCATCATGCTCACAGCATACAATTAATTCAATAAGGGATTATGGATTGGTAAGAGGTCTGCAAATGGGACTCACACAACTGATGCGGTGTAGATGAATATTGTTGTGTGCATCACACATTTTTAAATCTCCCCATCTTAATCTCTCGTGCACCGCGCGTGACAGTTGCTACCCCAACCCCAAGTGTTAGTGCGATTTTATGATGAGGCATTCCGCGTTTCAACATCTTCACAATTTCAACACGACGGACAAGCTCTGTGATCTCGTTTTCTGTAAATAGGCCTTTAACCAAATTGCCCATAGAAGCCACACCACGAGCAGAAAGAAACAATCGAGAAAGTGTTGCGATGTTTTGAGTATGTGCTTTTGACATATGTTTAAACAACTCTGTTTGATATCATATCATCCTACTAGTATGATGTCAACATATGTATTGACAGTGATATAGTAATACTCTATTATGATGTGTATTGTTACAAATTATTTTGCAACATAGTATGGCAGCCAAGAAAAAAGCCACCAAAAAGAAAGTCGTGGCTAAGAAAAAGAAAGTAGCAAAAAAAGGTAAGAAGAAATAACCTTGCCGTTTGGCCCTCGGTTTTCACATATGTGATGCCGGGGGTTTTCGTTTCCCTCCTCACTTGAAGATGCCACTTCAGAACGCTACAATGACGGTGATATGAACACGCACACGTGTAAAATATTTCTCGACTCATGCAATCCTCAAGAAACTGCGGAAGCAGTGAAACTTTTAGGACACATTGATGGACAAACCACCAATCCTACGCTCCTCGTGAAAAATCCTGAAGTCGCATCCTACGTGGCGCGCGGTAAGAAAATATCCGAGAAAATGCTCATGTCGCTCTACGAAAAAGCAATCCGCGAAATTGTGACATACACCAACGGCCCGGTTTCTGTCGAGGTCTATGCAGATGCCCACACATCAAGCACTTCTATGCTTGCACAAGCTCATACGATGCAATCCTGGCACAACAGCGTATACATTAAATTCCCCACCATTCCCGAGGGGCTTAAGGCCGCAAAAGAGTTTGGAAATTCAGGGGGAAATGTTAATATGACTCTGGTTTTTGACCAACAGCAGGCCGCAGCAGTTTATGTTGCCACTCAAAATGCCCGCGGAGGCGTTTTGGTGTCGCCATTTGTGGGCAGATGGGAAAACAAAGGGTTCAACGGGTTGGACTTAATAAGCAATATAAGATCGATGTATAATGCGTTTGATATGTCACGCGACTCTGTAGAATGCCACGTGCAGATACTTGCAGCATCACTGCGAAGTACGGAGCATCTGCATGGTGCAATTGCGCGAGGAGCCGACATTATTACCGCACCGCTGCAAATCTTACGACAATGGAAAGAATCGGCCAGTGAACGCTTCGCTTCAAAGCACACACCTTCACCTGCAAACCTCAAACCCATACCATATATATCAATACAATTAGTAGATGACTATGCTCAATACCCGATCGACCAACACCCTGATGGGCTACTTGCACAAGGATTGAGCACATTTGCATCTGATTGGAATGCGGTTGTTGAGGCATGATCATCAAATATTATTTCTTATTTTTTCTATGAACTATTCCATCCCAGCTGACGTCCCCAAAGAAATGCATGATGTATTTGTAAAAAATATGGATCGTATGACGTGCGGAAGCGGTAAGTTATTTTTATTTGCAGGAGATCAAAAGGTTGAACACCTAAATAATGATTTTGTAGGGCCAGATGTTTCAACCGATGATGCAGATCCCGAGCATTTATTTCGCATCGCAAGTCAATCAAACATTGGAGTGTTCGCTGCACAGCTGGGACTTATTGCACGCTATGCCCCCACCTATCCAAACGTTCCCTATCTTATCAAACTCAATGCGAAGAGCGATTTAATCAAAACAGATCAAAAAGATCCTTACTCTGCAACGTGGACACGGGTTGAAGATGTGGTGCAATTTAAAGACCAAAGCGGACTGCAAGTGGTGGGCGTTGGATATACCATCTTTCCCGGCAGTGAGTTTGAGTCACAAATGTACGCTGAAGCGGCGGAACATATTTTTGATGCACATCAGCATGGACTTGTAAGCGTCATATGGGCCTATCCTCGAGGAAAAGCAGTAACAAACGAGCGTGACCCACACCTTATCGCCGGTGTTGCTGGTATTGCGGCAAGTATGGGAGCTGATTTTGTGAAAGTTAATCCACCCCAGCGCGATGGCAAAATATCTGCCGACCTTTTAAAAGAAACGGTTGCCGCAGCAGGAAACACCAAGGTTATCTGTGCAGGCGGTGCATCGACCAATGTCAAACAATTTTTGCAAACGCTCTATGACCAGATACATATAGCCGGATGTGCGGGTAATGCGACGGGCAGAAACATTCATCAGAAATCACTGAGTGACGCAGTGAACTTTTGCAATGCCATATACGCACTCACCGTAGAAGGCAAAACGGTTGACGAGGCGATGAACATTTATACAGATGAAAGACATGATAACTAACATGATATGACACGCGTATATCTCGCCTATCGAGACTTTGCTATACACCTTGCCCGAAGTGCAGGTGCGCACATGATGAAGCATCATAGCCCGTTTGGCTTCCCCATGA
>Ga0209096_1000196_pt1:7500-87392 | contig 87392 bp, 70 predicted proteins | sample AD_UKC034_MetaG_FD_184407 | JGI IMG/M metagenome (GOLD analysis project Ga0209096, IMG submission 184407) | Active sludge microbial communities of municipal wastewater-treating anaerobic digesters from USA - AD_UKC034_MetaG (SPAdes) (version 2) | ecosystem: Engineered > Bioreactor >... | reverse complement strand
CAAGGGCCACCGCAGCGTGGGCGGCTGCCGCGCGTCGATCTACAACGCCTTCCCCATCGAAGGCGTCCAGGCCCTCGCGGACTTCATGAAGGAATTCGCGAAGAAGAACGGCTAGTCCGTCATCCGGTTTCTGGAAGGACTTTGCGAAACGGATCGGCCGACCTCAACCTCGATCCTTCCGGAGCGACAGGAGCGATCGGATCAGATACGGAAACGGGCGGGCTCACCCCCGCCCGTTTTTTTTCAGGTCCCAGAACCCGGGTCCCAGGACCGAAGTCGTCTTGGCGTCTTGGCGCCTTGGCGAACCGGACCGCGCGTCCCGATTTCCCTTGTCCGCCAATTCCCCTTCAATCTATGATGGAGAACGTCTTGCCGGCGCCGCACAAATTGACAGGGTGTGTATGTCTCTAACCGTCGTGCGATCCTTTGTTCGTTCCCATCCGACCGTTGCGCGCTGCCCTGACAGCCATCCCGACGACTGGAAAAGGCGTCGAATGGACGCGATGAACCGTCATTCGATTCGCCGTGTCGCCGGTTTCCTGCGGACTCTGGGAGTCCTGATGATCGTATTACCGCTGCTCGCCGGCGGTTCGTGCGACCGCACGGCGGGCGGGGCGCCGGCGGATCCGCCGGCGGCGCGGACGGAGCGCGCGGCCGGGCAGGGGGAGCGGCCGTTGCACTTTTCGGGGCGCGTGGTCGCCGTGGGGGATGGCGACACCATCGACGTGCTGGCGGACGAGGCGCCGGCCGACGCCGGCCGGCCGGACGACCGGAGCCGGGAGCGGCGGCCGGTCCGGGTGCGGCTCGTGGAGATCGACTGCCCCGAGCTGGGCCAGCCGTTCGGGCGCAAGGCCCGGCAGGCCACGTCGGCCCTCTGCTTCGGCCGGACGGTCCGGGTGGACGGCACGGGGGTGGACACGTTCGGCCGGGTGCTCGGGATCGTGACGCTGGCCGACGGGCGGAGCCTCAACGAGGAGCTCGTCCGGCTGGGCTACGCGTGGTGGTTCCGCCGATACTCCCGCAGCGAGACGCTCCGGGCGCTCGAGGACGCCGCGCGCGCCAAGCGGGCGGGCCTGTGGGCGGACCGCGATCCGGTCCCGCCGTGGCAGTGGCGCGACCGCTCCCGCAACCGCTGACCGCGTTCGCTGTGCTCGAGCATCGAACCGGCGAGCCGGCGAACCGGTGAGGCGGCGGGCCGGGGGAGGAGATTCACCACCAGGCACGAAGGGCACAAAGAAAATGTTGAGGGTTGAGGGTTGAGAGTTGAGGGTTGAGAGTTGAGGGTTGGGAACGAGCCTCGAGCCTCGAGCCTCTAGCCTCGAATACGATCACGATTACGAATTACGATTACGAGCACGAAATCCGATGTCCGACGTCCGATGTCCGCATGGCGGGAACGAGCCTCGAGTCTCGAGCCTCGAGCCTCGATTACGATGACGATTACGAATTACGATCACGATTTATGCTACACTTTCTCCGCATCGGCGGTTTCCGTGTTGCGGCTCACGCATGACCGGAGGCGATCCATGATCCATTCGATCCTGTTTTTTGTCATCTGTTCTGCATGCGCTTTCTTTCTGGCGGCGGTGGCCGGCGACGGCCAGCTCTCGGCCCAGGAACTCGTCACCCCCGACCTGAACGGCCCCGACACCCCGGCCAACGCCATCTTCCGGCTGGAGAACGACGCCATGGAACAGTGGCGTCAGGGCAATCCGATGCGCTGGGTCGAGATCAGCACCGACGATGTGATGTATGTCGATCCGGGTATCGCCCCCTCGGGCCTGGCCGCCCCGGTGGTCGGCGCCAAAGCCTACCGGGAATACTTGAGCCCGCTGCAGGGCAAAATCCAATACGACGCCTCCGAATTCGTGGAGCCGCGGGTGGCCCTGGCGGGCGACCTGGCCGTCCTCACCTACAACTACCACTCGCTCCGCCGCGGCGCCGACGGGAAGATGCAGCGCACCTCTTTCTGGAACACCACCCAGGTCTACGTGCGCCGCGCCGGCGCCTGGAAGATCCTCCACTCGCACTGGTCCTATATCGGGCACCGCCAGCCCGCCGAGCTCAAGGTGCCGCTGCCCGTCACGGCCAAGCCGGCCCCGCTCGCCCCGGCCGCGGCGGAGATCGTGGCCCTGGAGAAAGCCGCCCTGAAACGCTGGCGCCAGGGCGACCCCGACGGATTCCTGGCCCTCTCGGTGCCCCAGGTCACCTATTTCGATCCGATCCTCCCCGGACGGCTGACCGGGATCGCCCGGCTCACCGAGTTCTACAACGGCATGCGCGGCCAGGGCGGGGGCGCCGCGGCGATCGACATCGTCGAGCCGCGCGTCGATATCGTGGGAGATGCGGCCCTGCTCACCTACCGTTTCCTCTGGGCCGGACTCGACGCCGACGGCACGGTCACGGCGCGCTCCCCCTGGAACTGCACCGAGGTCTATCACCGCCAGGCGGGCCAGTGGCGCATCATCCACACCCACTGGTCGCTGATCGGCGGCGAGCGCGCCGACGGGGGCGTCTAAACCTCCCGCCCGCCCGTTTGGAGTGCGCCGACACGTCTGCGCTCTGGTTTCCCGTTTGGAGTGCGCAGACACGTCTGCGCTTTGGATTCCCGCGGGACGCGGGCGCCGGGATCTTCCGGGTCGCGGCGGCTCACGCTCCACGATTTTGCCTTGCGCGTCCCGCGCACATCCAGAGCGGCGTCATGCCGCCGCACTCCAAACCATCATGCCGCCGAACTCCAGACCACGGTGCCGCCGAACTCATAAAGTGACTTCGCGTCTTGGCGCCTTGGCGCGCCCCGAACCCCGAGACCCGATGACGATTACGATCACGATTACGATGACGATTACGAATTACGAGCACGAACTCTCAACCCTCAACTCTCAACAATCAACTATCAACATTATCTGTGTCCTCTGCGCCCTCTGTGGTGAATCCAGGCTGTCCGAAATCCGAAGTCCGATGTCCGAAGTCCGAAGTCCGATGTCCGAAATCCGAAGTCCGATGTCCGACGTCCGCATGGCGGGAACGAGCCTCTAGCCTCGAGTCTCGAGCCTCGATTACGATCACGATTACGATCACGATTACGATCACGATTACGATCACGAACCCTCAACTCTCAACTCTCAACTCTCAACAATCGACTATCAACCATCAACCAGTTAATCAGAAGCCGATCCGCCGCGCCTCTTGGCCCGGCTTGAGCCGCGTCTCCTCCGCCAGCGCCGCCACCAGCGCCCCCGGCGTGACGTCTGCGCGGGGCCGCAGGGCGAACCGGTCCCGCACCACCCGGAAGTCCCCCGGCGCCAGCCGGCGCAGCGCCCGCAGCGCGGCCTCGGCCGCGGGGTCCAGAGCCCGCGCCGCCAGCGGGCCGAGCAGCCGGCCGAACAGCAGCACGGCGCCGTCGGGAGTGAGCCAGTCGAAGCCCGCCTTGAGCTGGAAGCGCCGGATCGACGCCTCGTCCAGCCCCGTCAGGCGGTTGGTGGTGCAGACGAGAATCCCCCGGTAGCGCTCCATGGTGGTCAGGAACGCATTGGTGAAGCTGATCTCCCAGGAGCGCGTGGCGCCGGCGCGGGGGAACAGGAACGTGTCCGCCTCGTCGATCACCAGCACCGCGCCGGCCTGCTCCGCCTGACAGAACGCCAGCCGGATGTTCTTTTCGGTTTCCCCGACGTAACAGTTCAGGAGCTCCGCCCCCTGTTTCACGTGCAGCTCGCGGCCCAGGCGCTCCGCCAGGTGGCGGGCCAGCTCGCTCTTGCCCGTCCCCGGCGGGCCGTGGAAGAGCAGGTTCAGGTTGCGCACCGGGCCGCTGGCGCCGCCCGCGCGGAGGCGTTCGCTGAAGGCCGACGCTGTGGCCACCAGCGCCGGCAGGTCGGTGTCGAGGTTCAGGGCGTCCAGGGTGTAGTTCGGCTCCACCGTGTCGGCGTCCGCCGGCGGCACGCCGTGGGTAAGCAAGTGGTGGGCGTCGAGGGCCGCCCGGACGGCCTCGCGGAAGGCGGGGCTGCCGGTGGGCGCCGCCGCCCGGGCCTGCTTCACCGCCAGGTCCACCGGGCCGGCGGCGCACGGGTAGCGCGCCGCCAGCCGGGCGATCTCCGCCGGGGCGAACGCCCGCCGCGCCCGGTTAGCCCGGAGCACCGACTCCCACACCTGCACCCGTTGGGCCCGATTCAACGGCAGGAAGGGGACGCTGAAGGCGAAGCGGCGCCGGACCGACTCATCGATCCCCTCGATGGAATTGACGATCCAGATCATCCGTGCGCCGGGCGCCTCCATCAGCTCGCAGAGCCAGGCCTTGGACCGCGGCTCGCGCATCATCCCGAACATCGACTGGGTGTTGAGCAGGTCGTCCGCCTCGTCCACCACCACCAGCGACCCCTCGCCCTGGCTGGTCAGGTTCAGGCACGCCTGGATGGCGGCGCGCCGCTTCGCCGGGTTGTTCTCCGCGTCCGCCGTCACCGCGTAGGCCGGCACCCGCAGGTGCCGGGCCAGCGCCCGGGCGAAACTGGTTTTGCCGGTGCCCGGCGCCCCGTAGAGCAGCACGTGGGCCGGATGCTCCGGCCGCCGCGCCAGCAGCCGCGCCAGGTGCGCCACCGTCCCGTCGGGCACCAGGTGGCGCTCCAGCGCCAGCGACGGCCGGGGCAGGCGGGCGAACAGCCCGCCGGTGGCCAGGTTCAGGGTGGGCTGGTGGAACAGGTTCAGGAAGTCGCGACTCAGCGAAAAGCCGCGCTCCAGCTCGATCAACTCCAGCCGGCGCAGCGTCCCCTCCAGCGTCGCGGCGAGCGCCGGGGTGGAGATCCCCCCGAGCAGCGCCTGCAGGTAGCGCCGGTTGGCGTAGAGCTGGCACTGGAGATGGCCCACGATGTACGCCTCCGCCGGCGGGAACGTGCCGGCGACGAAGAGGAGGATCGCCAGCTCGCGCTCCGGCTCGCTGAGCGCCAGCATCTTCTGGAAGCGCGCCGCGCGCTGCTCGAAGTCGCTGCGCGGCCCGCCGGCCAGCTCCCGCTCCCGCGCCGCCGCCAGTTCCGGCAGCAGCCGCAGCACCTCGGCGGCGGCGCGGCGATCGCAGTGGCCCAGCGCCTCGGCCGCCTCGTGGGGCCACACATCGGGCCGGTAGCGGCACTCTTCGAACTCCTGCTCGTAGTGCCCGCGATCCGGCTCCTCCAGGTGGTCCAGGATCGCCGCGTTGAGGGGCTCCACCGCCGGTCCGAGGAGGATGCCCGCGAACTCCAGCAGCTCCCGGTCCAGCGGGACGGGCACGGACACGAGCCGCCGCAGGTACGCCGCGCACCGCCGCCGCAGCGCCCGCTCGTTGGGATCGCCCGTCGGCACCGCCGGCTGCCTGAGGAAACGCCGTCGCCGGCGCCAGTGATTTTGTTTGTCGTAGATGCTCATCGCGCACCTCCCCGCCGGCCGTCGCCGGCGGCGGCCGCGTCGAACGGCATGACGCGGTACACGTGGGCGTCCCCCTGGAAACGGCCGTACTGGCTCCACGGGAGCGCGGCGCGCCCCTCCAGGAGCACCGGCCGGTTCTCCGGCCGCTCGAAGTGGGCCCGCAGCTCGGGGTAGACGGCCAGCGCCAGGTCGAACTGCACCGGGTGGCGCCCCATGTTGTCGGTGACCAGGTACTCCGCGCCCATCAGGCCGAGGAAGAACCAGAGGAACTTGAAGTTCACGTGGCCGCCGCCGCCGCACCCCGCGCCGTCGCGGATGTTCACCAGGGTGTGCACCCGCAGCCCGTGCGCCAGCACCGCCCGGAGGAAGAAGCTGACGTTCTCGGTGGTGACGTAGAGCAGGGTCCGCTCGTAGCGGCCCAGCACCGTCGACTCCACCTCCGCGTCCACGAGATAGATCCGCCCCGAGCCGGGACGCGGCTCGGGGAAGACCACGAGCTCGGGCCGCACGGCCAGGCCGAGCCCGGGCGCGACGAGCGGGGTGACGCGCACGGCCCGGATGCGGGTCTTCTCGCCGTCGAACAGATCGATCGGCCCGCGGCCGCCGGCGCGCAGCCACGGGTGGTAGTCGGTGTGGACGTACACGTCCGGGGCCGTCTCGAACACCGGCTGGTCGAATCGCCTCTCGGCCCGGAAGCGCGCGGGGTGCAGGTGCAGCAGGTCGCGGTAGTCGTTCCCGCTGCTCGGGTACCAGAGGAGCCGCGGATCGCGCCCCAGCGCCGCCAGCCGCGCCAGGAAGTCGGCCCAGTGGGCGTCCCCGTCGGGGCGCGCGGGCCGCAGGCAGTCGCGGAAAAAGTGGTGGTTGGGTTTATCGCTCATGGGACCTCCTTTTGAATTGTCGATTGTGCCGGTCGTGGTCGGTCCGCCCGCGGAGCCAGGCGCAGTGGGCGCGGAGCACGGCGCGGGTGACGGCGTTGCTCCGGCCCGTGGCGTTGTGGCGGGCCACCGCCCCCTGGACCGCGGCGATGGCGAGCCCCAGGGCCGTGAAGGCGGGGCGGGTCCAGGGCGACGGGGACCCGAGCGCCGCCGCCGCGGCGGTCCCCGTGATCAGGGCGGCCAGGGCGAACACGCCCCAGGTCGCCCGGCGCATCCCCCAGCGGGCCATGGCGGTGCGCGCCAGGGGGTTGGTCTCGCCGGCCGGCGAGCCGATCCGGCGGAGCGTGGTCCGGCAGTCCAGCCATTTGGTGGCCAGCAGCGCGGCGACGGTGATGATGACGGCGGCGTTCATCGCGCCCTCCCGCCGCCGTCGCAGGCGGCCGCGAGCGCCGCGGCGCCCTCGGTGCGCTCCCAGGTGAAGCCGTCCCCCTCGCGGCCGAAGTGGCCGTAGGCGGCGGTGGCCCGGTAGACGGGCCGGTCCAGGCGCAGGTGCCGGATGATCTCCCGCGGCCGCAGGGGGAAGTGCCCGCGCACCGCCTCCTCCAGCCGGCGCTCGTCCACCCGGGCGGTGCCGAACGTGTCCACCCGCACGCTCACCGGGTCGGCCACGCCGATGGCGTACGCCAGCTGCACCTCGGCCCGCTCCGCCAGTCCCGCCGCCACGACGGTCTTGGCGATGTGCCGGGCCAGGTAGGCGGCCGAGCGGTCCACCTTGGTGGGATCCTTCCCCGAGAAGGCGCCGCCGCCGTGGCGGGCGGCGCCGCCGTAGGTGTCCACCATCAGCTTGCGCCCGGTGAGGCCGCAGTCGGCCGCCGGCCCGCCCATGGTGAAGGGGCCGCCGGGGTTGATGTGGCAGGCCGTCCGCGCGTCCAGAAACTCCGGGGGGATGGCCGCCGCGATCACCCGCTCGCGGATGTCGGCCTCGAGCCGCTTCGGCGCGACGCCCGGCGCGTGCTGGGCGCTCACCACCACCGCGGCCACGCGGACGGGGCGCCCGCCGCGGTACTCCACCGTCACCTGGGTCTTGCCGTCGGGGCCGAGGTAGGCGAGCGTGCCGTCGCGGCGCACCGCCGCCAGGCGCCGGGCCAGCGCGTGGGCCAGGGCGATGGGGAGCGGCATGAGCGCCGCGGTCTCGCGGCAGGCGTAGCCCACCATGAGCCCCTGGTCGCCGGCGCCGCCGTCGCGGACCGCCCCGGCGATCTCGGGCGACTGCCGCTGCACCCGGCAGTCCACCTCGCAGGTCCGCCCATCCAGTCCGGCTTCGGCGCTGTCGTAGCCGATGTCGAGGAGGACGCCCCGCGCGATCGTCGGGATGTCGATCTCCGCGCGGGTGGTGATCTCGCCGGCCACCGTGACCCGGCCGGGCGTGAGCAGCACCTCGCAGGCCACGCGGCCGGCGGGGTCCTGGGCCAGCACCACGTCGAGCACGGCGTCGGCGATCTGGTCGGCCACCTTGTCGGGGTGCCCCTCCGTGACCGACTCGGACGTGAAGGAATCCGTCTGTTCTCTTCGCCTCATGCACATACCTCCTTGTGAATTGGTTTCCAGCCCGGCTTGGCGGCCTGGCTCGGCCGACCGCGCCGTCCCGGTTATGCCGGCTTTCCGTTCCAGAATGCGGAACGTTTCCAAAATCTCCCGTACCCCGCGCCGCCCCGTACACCGCGCCGCCCCGGCGCGGGACGATGTCTCCACCGGCCACACCTCCGGTTTTCGCCGAAAGGGAATCCGTCCCGCGTTCGGGGGCCGCGATCTGCGCCGGTAGAGTCGGCGGCCGCGGAGTCCGTTGAAATAGCCGGAGTCTGGGGTGTCCCGCAGAGGAGCGAGGCAAGAACCCGGCGGGTCTTCCTGTCCCTCTTTGCTGTTTCCGCCCGGCTGCTCCTTCAGATCCGGCGCTGGGGCGAGGCGCCAGAGTCGGACCGCTTCCCGCACCATCGACAGCAGCCACTCCCGCCCGTGCGGGGTGAACTCCACCCGCGCCACGTCGTCGAACTTGTCGAAGAACCGGCCGTGGCTCAGGCCGAACCAGGGCACGTGCAGGCTGTACATGTCGTAGGCCTGGAAGGGTTGGAGGATGTCGGCGTAGAAGTCGCCCAGCCCGTAGGCGTACACGGCCACCCACAGGTGCAGGTCCTCGTAGTCGATAAAGAAGGTCCGGAGGCCCCGGACGCCCGTGGGCCGGACCTCTCCCAGCGCCGCCCGGAAGAGCCACGCCAGGAAGACGGGGTGTTCCGCGTGCCCGGCGGCGGCCAGCAGCTTGGCCAGCAGGTCCGGCCGGGCCAGGGCGACGCGGCGGTCGCCCCGGAGGATCTGCGGGAGCCACTTCCGCGCCGGCCCGGCCGGGTCCAGCCCCTCCGCCTGCAGGAACGCGGCCCGGCTCTCCTCGCTCCGGAAGCGCCGCCGGAGCCGGGCGAACAGGCCGGCGCTGACGGACCAGGCCAGCGCCTGCAGCACCTCGGCCTTGAACTCGTTGCCGAAGCAGGCGGGCCGCAGCGCCGGCTGGACGCACGTCAGCCCGAGCAACTGGTCCTCGAAGGTTTGTTGGAAGAAGCCTTGCAGCGGCCCGGAACCGGGGCCCGCCGCGGGGGCGCCGTCGCCGGGGGAGTCATCCCGTGACGGTGACGTGGAATTGGACGAGTCGGTGATCATGCGATCCTCCTTGCTCTTTTCGTTCGAGCCGAAGCCTCCCGTTCCGGCCCTGCGGGGGCCGGGGACGGCGCGCCGCAGCGCCCGGGCGCTGTCCGCGGCCGGAGCCGCGGCGCCCGGGGGGCGGCGGGAGACGGGTCGGGATCAGACGAGCGGGAGCGCGTCCGCCTCACCGGCGGCGGTGAACAACAGCCATTTGAGGAAGCGCGGGTCCTCGGCCCGGCCGGCGGCGGCGAGCATGGCGGCGAGCAGCCCCGTCGCCTCCAGCGCCGCCCGGCGGTCGCCGGCGAGGATCGCGGTGAGGCACTCCCCCGCCGGCCCGTACGGGCTGAGGCGGAGCCCGCGCAGGAACGCCACCCGGGCGCGCAGGGTGCCGAAGCGCTCGCGGAGCCGGCGGAACAGTCCGTCGCTCACTCCCCACGCCAGCGCCCGCAGGGCGTCCTCGGTTCGGTCGGCGCCGGGGGAACCGTCCGGGTGGCGGCGGCGCCAGTCGCGCCACTGGCGCGCGAAGGCGTGCTGGGCCGGGCCGGTCCGGTCGGCGGGCGGGGCGGGGCGGGGGGCGCGGCGGCCGGAGCGGCTCGCCGGCGGCGGAACACAGGTGATGGATGCGTGACTCATGATGTTTCCTCCCACATTTCGTGTCAAGCGGTCCCTTGCGGGACAATCGTCAGCCGGTTCGGACTCCCCTTCGGGGCGCCCCCCACGGCTCTGGGGTGCGGATCGACATCAGTTCAAAGAATAATATGGAATATTTCTTGACAGCTCCAGTCGTTTCGTGAATAATTCACATATGGATGAAATGCGTTGCTATTTTTAGTTTTCATGTTCATCATATGAGCGATTGTAAATGAAGCACGCCGATTTGTCAAGCAAAATATTCCAAATTATTCCATTATGCGCGAAAGCGGCCTGGCGCGCCGGGTTGAACGGGGGGCCGATGGGTGTCAGAATGGCGGGGGTGGAATCGGCGGCCGGTGCCGGACCGGCCGGGCATTTTCAGCAGCGTCCCGCTCGTGGAGCCGGGACCAGGGAGCGTGAGCCATGGTGAAAGACAGATCCCGCGATCTGCCGTCCGTCCGGATGCAGGGGGAGTGGATCCGGGCGGCGCGGCTCGGTTCGGAGTTCCCCACCCAGGTGGCGTTCGCCGCCGCGCTCGGTCTGAAGCAGGCGCACCTGTCCAAGCTGGAACGGGGCGACCTGCGACCCAGCCGGGAGGTGCTGAACCGGATCGCCCGGCTCACCCAACGCGCCTTGGGAGACCGGCAGGCGGTGCTGGAGCTCGACGGCCTGCGCCTGGCCGCCCCGGCGCTCCAGGCCGCCGGCGCCGTGGCCGGCCTCGTCGTCCGCGTCCCCGGCGCCGACGCCATCCTGCTGCGCCACGTGCGCGCCGCCTTCGAAGAGATCGCCGACCGCCTCGCCCCGGGCCGGTCGCTGCCGGAGATCGAGCCGCTGCTGGATCCGGTGGCGCAGTTCTATTCCCACCTGTCGCCGGAGCAAATCCGGCAGATGGAAGCGTGCCGGTTGCCGGAGGATGTGTTCGTCAAGGCGTTTCCAAATCGCGACTCGGCCATCCTTGACGTGGGATGCGGCGGGGGGCACAACGCGGCTCTGTTGAAGCGTCTCGGCTACCGCGTGCAGGGAGTGGATGCCGTTCCGGCGATGATCGCTCAAGCCAACCGGCGATATCCCGACCTGAAGGGACGTTTGGATGTGGGTCGGTTGCCGGGCCTGCGTAAGGCGGTCAAGGAACGATTCGATGGGGTGGTCTGCGCCAACGTCCTTCAGGAGCTGCCCCAGGCGGAGCTGCTCCCGGCCGTGGGCGAACTGGCCGACTACTTGAAACCGGGTGGGCGGCTGGTGCTGTCGGTGCCCGAGAAGCCGGAACAGTCTGCCGATCAGGTCTTCCCACAGTCTTTCGAGATCCCGGAAGACGACCTGAGGTGTTTGTTGAAATATAACGGCATGGAGTTGGTCGCGAGGCAGGAGCTGGATTCGCAGTCAGGCCGCTCCAGCCTGTTGATATCCCGAAAGGCCGCCTGAGGGCCCGCCCATAAGGAGAAGGACGCTGATCGACAACACCGCCCTGTTCCACGAGCTCCTCGCCGCCGGCCGGCTGCCGCTGCGCCGGGGGGCCATCTTCGACCGCCCGGCGGCGCCCAAGGGGCCCGCCTTCGACTTCGGCCGGGTGGAGGGGATGCTCCTGGGGCTGGCCGTGGGCGACGCCCTGGGCGTCCCCACCGAGAGCATGCTCCCCGCCGCGCGCCGCGCCCGGCACGGCGAGATCCGCGGCTACCTCCCCCACCCGGCCCTGGGCGAGCGCCGCGGCTTCCCCTCCGACGACACCCAGCTCGCCTTCTGGACCCTGGAGCAGCTCGTCGCGGACGGCGGCCTGGTCCCGGAGCGCCTGGCCGACCGCTTCACCCGCGAGCGCATCTTCGGCATCGGCGACTCGGTGCGCCAGTTCCTCGGCAACGCCGCGGCCGGCCGGCCGTGGACCGAGTGCGGCCCCGCCTCGGCGGGCAACGGCGCCCTCATGCGCATCGCCCCGGTGCTCGTCCCCCACCTGCGCGGCGGCGGCGCCGCGCTCTGGGCGGACGCGGCCCTGGCCGCCCTGGTCACCCACAACGACACCGCGTCGCTCGCCGCCTGCGTGGCCTTCGTGGACATGCTCTGGGAGCTGCTGGACCTGGCGGCGCCGCCGGAGCCGGCGTGGTGGGTCGACCGCTTCGTCGCCGCCGCCGCCGACCTGGAGACGGGCGCGGTCTACCGGCCGCGCGGGGGCCGGTTCACCGACTCCGCCGGGCCGGCGTGGCGCTACGTCGCGGAGCGGGTGCGGTGGGCCTGGGACGCGAAGCTCGCGGTGCGCGAGGCCTGCGACGCCTGGTACTCCGGGGCGTACCTGCTGGAGACGCTCCCCAGCGTCCTCTACATCCTCATGCGCCACGGCCACGACCCGCAGGCGGCCATCGTCCGCGCCGTCAACGACACCTGGGACAACGACACCGTCGCCGCCATCGTGGGCGCCGCGGTGGGCGCCCTCCACGGCCGCGCCGCCCTCCCGGCGCCCTGGCTCCGGGACCTGTCGGGCCGCACCGCCGCCGCCGACGACGGCCGCATCTTCGACCTCCTCTCCTCCGCCCGCGCCACCTTTTGGCCCACCCCCTCCTGACGTACCTCGCGCACTCCGTGCGCGTGTTCGACCACGGCACGAACCCTCACCCCCTACATTATCTGTGTCCCCTGCGCCCTCTGTGGTGATTCGAATTTTTGACCTCGGTCCCAGGTCCCAAAACCCAGGTCCCAGGTCCCAGAACCCAGAACCCAGAACCCAGGTCCCATCAACGATCAACCATCAACCATCAACCCACAACCCTCAACAATACGCGAATTCGGCCGGCCCTACTGCCGGCAATTCTTCTTCTATGAGCACGATCGGGCGGTGGTGGATCCCGGCGTGTTCGCCGAGCTCTACCGCGACCAGATCCAGGCAGAGGCGGGCGATGCGGTGGAAGAATCCGAGTACAGTGAGGAGTACTATCTGAAACGAAAGATGCGTACGCGACGCGGGAGCGGCGGTCTGGAGCATCTTCAGACCGATTGGCCGGCGGATCGTTCCGGAATCACGGAGGAACGCCAGCCGAAGAGCGAGCTGCGCGTGGATCGCCTGTGCAATTACTATGCCTTCTGCATCCGGGGGAACGCCCTGCACGTGCTGGCGCCGCTGATACCCCGCTCTAGCTGGCCCGTAGCCCTGCCGCCTGAACATACGCTGCGGTGCGACCGGTTTCAGTCGATAGTTGAGCAGGCGCGCCATCGGTCGCGCCGGCAACGGCGCATAGCCCCGCAGCAGCCGAAGCTGCCGCTGGAAAGAACCGCCCTGCGGGCCGGTTGTTCGCGGTTGAAACGCAGCGCATTCTGTCACACAATTATCGGAAGTGTGATTCCGGTCACGAGACTGGCTGCTTCAGCTTGCGATATTCCTTTTTCGCAGGTATGCTGTAAAGGTCAGGAGAAATAGGTAGTGGCTTTTTCCCGAGACCGGGGAACAGGGGGCGCCTTCGATTTCCAGCGGACATTTTCCGCCAGTCGGGTCTTCCTCTATCGGCACGTCTCCGCGAGACGCACGTGGACGGCAATCGCGATGACCTGTTCCTTCACTACCGTGAACACTCAGTGGATTACATGCTCCATCAATTGGGTAACTTGGTCCGGCTTTCATTCCTGGTCAGCGCCTCCGAGTGTGAAATGTCATGCGGGAGACGCTAATCGAAAGTTCAAATCGTTTCTGGCCAACATGCTGACAAAGCGTCTCAGTGAGAGCAAGTTAACAAGTGATGAAAATCAGTAAAAACAGCAACAGTGTCATCGGAAAAATATTTGGCAGATCACAGACAGTGGTGATGGATTGCTGATTTCCATGCGCGCCATATCAGGCTTCGATGACTTCCGCGCAGATGCATTCAGGTGCAGGCGGTTGAAGCCATGTTCTGGCTTGAGGATAGGCAATGGCAAAGTACTGTCCCAATTGTAATGACGTGTATGATGAATCAAGTGCGATTTGTGACCAATGCGGCCGCGTCTTGGTGCAATATTCAGACACCCAGTTAAATATTTTCCGGCCCGAATTGGTGTCTCAAGTCTCAGTGAGTTCTGGCCGGATTTCGCCGGAGATTTATGAAAGCCCGGGGTCTCTGACCGCGCTGCGAATTGCTGAGCGCATTCCGATTCTGCCCAAACTGATAGGAGCGTATCTCGATTGGTGGGAAACACCCCAGACTGAGGCACAACTTCTTGGAAACGGGATCGAGGTCACCCCTAATCATTTGGCGGAAGTACACGCCTGCCTAGTGGCGCATTCAAAATCTTATAGAATTCCTGTTCCCAGGCTTTTCATCAGCTATCGGAATCCTTTGAATGGGGATATCGGTTACCACGCATTCACAATTGGCACCCAGAAAAGACCGGTTATTGTACTCACATCCTCGCTATTCGATGACTTCACTCCACGGGAATTGAGCTTCGTTCTTGCCCATGAATGTGGGCATATCTGCAGCAATCATGTTGTTCTGCAATCCGTGGGGCATCTCATCCACTCTGTGATCGCAGGCGTTCTCATTTTCCGGTTACCGTTCGTCAAGTTCTGCACTGGCGCCATCCAGGCTCCCCTCCTGGCTTGGATGCGGGAGGCGGAATATTCTGCGGATCTCGCTAGTTTGCTTTGTACTCGAGATATTGAAGGTTCCTGCATGGCCATGACGCATCTGAGCGTAGGGTCAAAAAAAATCTTGGAGTCGCTGGATTTTAGAGAATATCTGGCTCAGAATGCTGAATTATCTTCCTTTCAAGCCCGTTGGTACAATATTTTTCACAACACGCACCCGTATTTGGTGTCCAGAGTTGTAAAACTTCTTGAATACTACAAGGCAAACAGATTGATGACATACTCAGATCGCTTCATCATCCAAGAGAAACAGCCGCGCCAGCTGCAGGCGGTCGCAACGCCGGTTAGCCAATCCAAGGATACCCGAACGATTTGTCCTCGTTGCGGTATGGCCGTTTCAGATCAGGGTCAGTGCGCATTTTGTGATTTGGCGTAACGAAATTGACCAGTGAAGGAGAGCGAAATGGGTCAAGGATCGACAACCGATTCTGCTGACATCAGCCAACATGCCAAAGTCTGCCTCAATTGTCAGGCGTGGGTATTCAAGCACGAGATTCAATGCGCCAATTGTCAGGGGACTACGTTTACAGAAGATTTGAATCATTTCATCACCCAAGCTGAAAAAAAAGAAAGAACAACAAGTTACTGGGTTTGGGGAGGGATTATTGGTGGAGGAATACTTGCATTCGTCTTGCTTCCATTTACTTTTCTCGTGTCTGGCGGAGTGTATGTCGCCGTCCTCAGATTGCTCACCAAAGCGATTGAAGCAGGAGAGAAGAGAATCGAGAAGCAACGCGAGCGTACACAACAGTTGCGGCAGCTCTTTGAAGCGGAATTGTATCGAAAACAATATGAGCTTGCCTGCAAGCAGGCCGAACACGCCAGACACGTCGAACAGTTGATTGCCAGGGGGCTGGTTTCCATTATTCAGGGCAATTTGGTCGATGCTGAAAATTCACTCTCAGAATCGTTGCGGGAGGGAAGTCCTCATTTCATTGCTCCGTTAGCACTCGGCTTATTATCGATCAAAGCAGGGCGTGTTGATGAGGGAATAGGGCTGCTTGAAGATGCCCGAATGAAACTCAATGGAGCTGAATATGACATGATTCTGCTCCATGCATACAAAGCATGTGAGAAGATATCGCTGAATGGCATCCAATGGTTGACTAGCGAGACGAACTTTGAAAAATTGAACTGGAGGGATGCGTGCTGGATTGCGGACCAGCTTGTTGCTAAAGGGGACGCCCACTCGGCGCGACGGATATACCTTGGTATCTTAAAATGTTGCGTGCCAGATCTGGATCAGGAGTCCATCTTCAGACTGGAATGCGGGGTGATCGCCACAAGCGCCCTTATAGAAAAGGGGCCACCATCCAGTCTTGGAAAATGGTTTGTTGCGCATCGTCAGCGACAGGCTGCCGTTATGATTTCCGCGCAGATCTTGAAGAAGTTTGCAATCCGCGGGGATGAATATTTTGATATCTTTAAAGCTGCCTGGCAAATTCAGCCGAACAATCCGTATGTTATCGAAGCACTCCTGGACATTTACTCCTCCAGACAGGATTTCTCCAACGCCAAAGCTGTCATCGATGCAAGTGTTGTGCACATCTCGACCGTTCCAAATTTGCTCTATAAATCAGCGCTATTGTTGTTCATGAATCAGGAATATGATCGTGGAATCAGCTTGCTGCAAGCAATCAAATCGATTCCGGATTGGAAGCAGTCAGTGGATGCTGACAAAATGCAGCTAGCTTTGAGCAACGGGTTTTTCCGCAGAGGGATGTTGGATCTGGCCGTGGAGTGCATCGGCGAAATCCAGGACGCTCCATGCCGCATCTCGGAGTATTACCGGCTGGGTAGTATTGCGCTTCAGAAAGCAAGACAAGATGTCGCCCTGAAGGCATTTACCGAGGTTTATCGTCTGAATGCGGGGTACAAAGATGTTTCGGCTCAGATCGATCGATTGAGAGGAAACTAAAATGTCTGAATCAAACACCCAGCAACCCGATCTTCAACTTGTATCGTCTGAGGCAGACACGAGTCTGGAGGCGGTAAACACCCGTTTCTGGAACTGGCTACATTACAATCTGAACATTTTTCTTCCGATAGTTGAAGCGAGCCATGATGAGCAAGCTTTGAAATATGCCAAATTCTTAGAAGAGTACCAGACACCTTCAACTGAATTAGAAGAAGGCAAGATAGGAATGTTGTTGGCGCCGTTCTGTACTAAATGCGGGAAGGTGCGGATGTCTTTTGTCGGCGCATGTCCCGGCTGTAATGAAACTATTAACAGAGATTCCTGACTGAACGGAAACGCATGATAAGGTGATACCTAGATCAGATTGCTCCATTTTTCGGGCGTGCTGGTTAATATCTGATTATAAAACGAGCCGGCATAGTCGAAGCGAAACTGCATCGACCGGAATATAGGGAATACATGGAGCTTCCAAAATGACGGGAACATCCTCGATGATCTCAGGTGAAAATTCCCGAATGGCTCTGAAAATTCAAAATTTGATCAACTGTGGAGCGCAGCAGTTCGGGAAATGGGGCAGCTTGGCGACTCTCGCCCTTGACAAAACGTCAGAGAGCAAGTACAAACAATCTGAACCAAGAGTTGTAGAATTTTTACCCGGCAGATGAACCCTGTCGGATATGAATTTTTTGACTATTGACGATCTTTCAACAGGGGGTGTTCATGGCTGACCACTGCATCTATTGCAATTCCTCGTCGTATGGTTCGTGTACCCGCAGCCCGCACCGCATTCACGAGCACGTGGGGGACGAGAAACACTGTGTATTTTGCGGCTCGTCGAGCTACGGCTCGTGCACCCGCAGTCCCATCGGCATCCACAAGCACGGCCACGGCGCCAACAAGTGCGTCTACTGCGGCTCCACGTCTCTTGGATCCTGCACCCGCAGCCCGCACAAGCGCCATGAAAGATAGCAGGCTACTGAACACAAACAGGTTTTTCTGTTAATGTAAAGTCTTTGACCTGTGCGGTTTTATTCCGTTTATGTGAGCTGAAAAGTCGGCTGATGAGCGCAGTTACGAGAATCTTCCTCGATTACTTAAGAAATTATTCCGAACGGGAACATTTCTCATTGTAATAGTGAAACATGCGGATTGCATTATTTTTGTTTGGTGAGGTGTATAGACAATGGTAAATACTCAGATATTGATCATTGCATTAATTTCTGTACTTGTTATTGGATTGGTTATTTATTTAATCATAAGGCCTAAAAAAATTGTCGAACGATATGATTCAGGTGAGAAAAGAAGAAAATATTATCTTAAGAATGGTATAAGAGTTGGCACCGAAACGGTTTACTATCGAAATCGTCAGGTCAATAAAATCAAACCATATCGCGAAGGGGTTTTACACGGAAATGTTAAAACCTTCTTTGAATCAGGCGCACTTTACATCGACGCGAATTACATTCAGGGGGAATTAAAAGGGCCGTTCAAAATATTTGATGACAATGGGAAACTTATACAAATTCGAGATTATTAAGGGTGAGTGATGGAAATCAAAAGAATCTTAAGAAAATTATCTGGGCTTCAGGCATATCAGGACCGGAAAGAAGCTGTCCAGGTTCGTGATTCTGCAGAAGAACATCTTTTCGTGGCTCAAGAAAAAACTATTATGCTTCGGACATCACTAAATGCTTCGATTGAAAAATTTGGGCAGCGGAGGCTTGAAAGTCTAAAAAAGACTGTGGGCGTTTTTATCAGATGCCTCAACGATATGGAAAGGAGAAATACGTTAAAACAATACGAAATACTGGATTCGATAGACATCAAATCAGAAAAGATTCGTGAGTTGGAAAGTATTGAAATGTCGGCCAGCCAAATCCTCAAAGGGACGATCGCCTCTGCATCATTTGGGGCGGTTGCACTTTCTGGTGTCCCAACGGCAGTAACTTCTTTGGTTGCCGCATGTGCGACAGCGTCAACTGGTACAGCAATCAGTACATTATCAGGGGCGGCTGCTTCAAATGCCGTACTGGCATGGCTGGGCGGCGGCTCTTTGGCCGCCGGCGGGATGGGCGTTGCCGGTGGAACGGCGGTTCTTTCAGCACTAACATGGACAGCAACTGGAGGCGCAGCAATTTTGGTAGCCGGTTTGATCGCCTCGGCACATTATTCAAAGAAGTTAACTGAGGCTAGAGAATACGAAAAAAACGTGGATATCAGAATAGCTCAGATGGAAAAAGCTTGGGTGGTCATGGAGGGTATCGCGAAAAGAGTTCAGGAGCTTGACGAACTGACTGAAGACCTGACGGTTCGAGCGCTTCAGGAACTGAAGTTCTTTTGCCCGTTAGTACCGGATTTTGACTTCGATGATGAATATTCGATAGAAGTTTTTCAGAAAAACGGACTTCTTGTAAAGGCAATCGGTGAACTAGCCAAAGCAACCGTTCTTGATGAGAAAGGAGAACTGTCTGAAGAAACGACGGTGGTGATTGGGTCTATTCGAAATGTTTTGAATACACAGCTGGCGATTCCAAGCAATAGGTGAGTAATTATGAAAAAAAGAAAATCGAAAAAAATCATTAATGACATGAAAGATTTAGCCAAATCTAAATTGTCTGAAGCCGGTGAGCAAGTGATTGATATATTGAAGGATGAAGTAATTCAAGTTGCCCATGATGGCATCGCACGGATAATGGGCAAAAACGGAGAGGAATCGGAGGCGCAGGTTGATTCTGTTAAATCTGAAAAACTGGCCCATTCATTAAATTCCAAACCTGTAATTAACGAATCGATGAGTTCTGAAGAAGAGGACAATTTCATTGATTCAATTTCAACAAATCTGATGAGTGCAGGCATATCTGCGATTGCAAATCGCGATGATGCAATGGGAGCAATAAAATCTCTGATTGAGACAGCTGGTGAAGTCGCAAAATTTCAGGAAGTTCAGATCACCAAGAGAACCGAGATTGAAAGAAAGCGACAGACAGCTCTCAAAGTGATAGAAACACAAAAGGCACTGCTGATGCAGTATCTGGAAAAAACTTTTGATGAAAGGAAGGAATTGTTTAAACAGCATTTTAAGGTTGTTGACGATGCGTTGCAGAAAGGCAATATCAATCAGCTTTCTATTGGATTGAGTTGTATTAATGAATTGGCAATGTCAAGCCCATTCAGAGATTTATCCTCAATTGAGGAAGTGGGTAAAGCGCTGGCTGATAAGAACAAAGTGTGGGATTTCTAATCTCGAGTAGCAAGGAGCTTCTGGCAATGCTGGACCATTCCGCGTCCGATGAATCGATCGGGGTGTAGCGGTTACGGCAGTATGATCCAGCCGAGGTTCTGTTGCCAAGTCATGCCGGGGTGGTTATCATTGTCTATGAGACTCCGAGCGCATGAACCGAACCCGGGCACGGCCAGTTGGGTGAAGACAAAATAAGGGGTACCTTTAATTTTCAAGGGATGTGGCTCGATACGTCCCGAAGCAGCGGTGCCCGCGACGAATCGTAACCGCCGGCCCCGGCCGATGGAGGCTTCAGCCGGCTCGGATCCTGCTCGCGAGGTGTGGGTGTTCCGATGACCGCAAACCATGAGCCGCCGTTTCCCCGGCCCGGGCTGTTCGCCACGGTGCGGACCCGGCGGGGGGTGATCGCCGCCGTGGAGCCGTACGACGGCCCGGAAGGGCGGCTGCACCTGGTGGATATCGAGTACAAGGACGACCAGCACCCGGCCGCCGACCGCAGCGCGAACCGGTCCCGCACCACCCGAAACTCTCCCGGCACTAGGCGGGAGAGTCGCCGCATGGCCGCTTCGTCAGCGGGGTCCAGCTCCCGCACCGCCAGCGTGCCGAGCAGCCGTTGGAAAAGAAGCATCGCCCCGTCGGAGATGAGCCAGTCGAAACCTGCCTTGAGCTGAAAGCGCCTGATCGACGCCTCGCCGTCTCATTCTCTAAGGCGGAATACCTGAACGATTCTGCAGCATCCTCCGTGGTGATCCCTCCCCGTGATCCAGATCACACCGCCTCCGATTTTCCCTTGCCCTTCCATCGCCGGACGATCTATCATGGGACGCGTCTAGGCAACGCCATCAGAGAGGACTCTTCAGGGGGGCGCATGCTCGTCGTCGCCATCCATTCCGCATCCACGTCATTGTTTGGATCTCTTTCTGCATCCTCAACTCTCAACGGTTCGCGAACCTGCGAACTTTCGAACTTGCGAACCTTCGAACGGATCTCACGCCCAACCCTCAACCCTCAACTCTCAACGGTTCGTGAGCTTTCAAACCTTCAAACTCGCAAACCTTTAACTCTTCGAGGTTGATATGAACGATCTCGGCCGCCTGGAACGCGTGGATCTCCGCACCGTCTGGACCAGCGAGTCGGATGATTTTACTCCGTGGCTGGCCCAAGAAGAGAACATCAGACTGCTGGGCGAGGCCCTGGATCTCATCCTGGAGGTGCAAGCCCAGGAAAAGGAGGTGGGCCCCTTCCGCGCCGACATCCTGTGCAAGAATCTCGACGACGACTCCTGGGTGCTCATCGAGAACCAGCTGGAGCGCACCGACCACACCCACCTCGGCCAGCTCCTCACCTACGCCGCCGGCCTGGAGGCGGTGACCATCGTCTGGATCGCCCAGCGCTTCACCGAGGAGCACCGCGCCGCCCTCGACTGGCTGAACGAAATCACCGACGAGCGGATCACCTTCTTCGGCCTCGAGGTGGAGCTCTGGCGCATCGGCGAATCGCCCGCCGCCCCCAAGTTCAACATCGTCTCCAAACCCAACGATTGGAGCCGCAACATCCAGTCCGCCGCAAGGAATACCGGGAGTTCCGAAGCCAAGAAACTCCAGCTCCGCTTTTGGCAGGCATTCCGTGATTACTTGGAACAGCGCAGCGCCATCAGATGCCAGAAGCCGGCTCCAAAAAACTGGTTGAACGTTTCAATCGGCAAGCGGGGCACGCATCTTTCGTGCATCGCTTCAATGTATGATTCGGAGGCTAATGTATTTCAGCCCGAGTTGCGTGTCGAGATGTATTTGAAGGGCGATCAGGCCAAGGACAATTACGCGATTCTGGTCAAACAAAAAGAGGCCATCGAGCGTGAGATCGGTGAGTCCCTCATCTGGTACAACCCGGACAATGCAAGCTGTTGTCGGATCTATGTCCGTCGTTCCAGTGACTTCACGGATGAACCCAACTGGCCCGAACAGCACGCCTGGCTGCGGAAATACCTCGAGATCTTCCACAAGGTCTTCAGCCCGCGGATCCGGGATCTGAAATAGGTGGTGGCATGAATTGGATCATTCTGGCAGGAATTGCATGGAATGCTCTGGATAGCGCGCAGCGCTCTGGAGTGCGCAGGCTCGACTGCGCTCTGGATCGCTGCAACCCTTTTCTAGCCATCGGAGATTAATGGGTCGATTCTGAGAATCATTCCGTGGAGGAGATAAAATGAGCACCTGGTTTTATCAGATCAATCCCAAGATCTGGGATCCGAACCGCTACCGTCTGGAGATCTGGGAAGGCGAACGCTGGGCCTGGTCCGTGGGTCGCAAGGTGACCGGCGGACAGGTTCCCCAGGCGGGCGACGTGGTGGTCTTCTTCCAGGCGCCCACCGGCGGCGAGGATCCGGGCTTTTACGGCTGGGCGGTTATCCTTGAGTGGTTCGAAAACGGCGACGAGATGTACTTCCGTCCCGTGGCCCCCAGCGACCACTTGAAGATGCACCCGTGGTGGGATCAGGAAGCGCGAACCCTGGCCGATGAAATCCGCGGTCGGATGAAGCAGGGCACCTTCTGGCTGGTTCCGGAGCCGCTGGCCATCCGGCTGCGGGAAGGGATCGCCCGGTGGCTCGCCGGCCAACGGTGAGATGAAATCTCCGCGAAGACAGGGTGTTCACTGACTCTTCGCTGTTTCTGACGGCTGAACATTCGACAGAATGCAATCGATGTCGATTGCTGTATTCGCAGATTTGACTCGGAGGTGTTGCCGATGCCTGACCGCCGCTTGGCCATCAGCGTCCGTCAGCCGTACGCGGAATTGATCCTGCGGGGGATCAAGAAGATCGAGTACCGCAGCATTCCCACCAACATCCGGAGCCGCGTCTATGTCTATGCATCGCTGCATAAGCCCGACGCCCGCGACTGCGCGCGGCATCAGCTGTCGCCGGAGGATCTGCCCACGGGCTACGTCGTGGGCAGTGTGGAGGTCGTCGGCTGCAAGTGGGTCCGGAATGAATACAACTGGTTGTTGGCCCATCCGCAGCGCCTGGCGCGGCCGTTCCGCCCGAATAACCACCCCCAGCCAGTGTGGTTTTATCCGCTGTGAGTAGTTGTTAAGGGGTCGCAGCGTACTGATGAAGCACATGTTCTTTCCATGACGCAAGCAGAGTATCTCCGCCGCCTCATGGCGGCGATCATCCGGCAGGGTTTCGAGTCGTTAAGGTAGAATATGGATCTGCATAGATCATGAAATGGACGGCGAGAAAAGAAGATTAAACGATTGATGAGCATTTACCCATGAGCACATTGGAACAGCTTCAACCCAACGCCTCCGTTCGCGGCATCCTGCCCGACTGCCTGGTCACAGTGGTAAGCGTGAAGTGGTTTGGCTCCTCGGCTTTGGAACTGACCTATAAAGAGCCCTCGGGCAAGGTGGCCAACACGCTGCTGTACCGGCACGACGAGTCTCGGATTGAAGTCGTTGAGCTCGGCCGACCGTGGAGCTTCGACGGCGACGGCCACCTCTTCCGCCTGGTGGCCGAGGCGCACCGCATCCGGCTGGCCCACCTGTTCGACCCCGTGCTGGCGGTGCACACCTCCCTCATCGATCCCTTGCCCCACCAGATCACCGCCGTGTACGAAGCCATGCTGCCGCGCCAGCCGCTGCGCTTCCTGCTCGCCGACGATCCGGGCGCCGGCAAGACCATCATGGCCGGCCTGCTGATGAAAGAACTGATCGCTCGCGGCGACCTGCAGCGCTGCCTGGTGGTCTGCCCCGGCAGCCTGGCTGAGCAGTGGCAGGACGAGCTGTACCGTCGCTTCCAGCTCGTGTTCGAGATCATGACCAACGACAAGCTGGAGGCCGATGCCACCGGCAACTGGTTCCGCAACACCGCCCTGGTCATCGCCCGGCTCGACAAGCTGAGCCGCGATGAAAAGGTGCAAACCAAGCTGGCCGATCCCGACTGCCGGTGGGACCTCGTCGTCTGCGATGAAGCCCACAAGATGTCCGCCACCTTCTTCGGCGGCGAGATCAAGTACACGAAGCGCTATCACCTGGGGCAGCTGCTCTCCACCCTCACCCGTCACTTCCTGCTCATGACCGCCACGCCCCACAACGGCAAGGAGGAGGACTTCCAGCTCTTCATGGCCCTCCTCGACGGCGACCGCTTCGAGGGCCGGTTCCGCGACGGCGTCCACCAGGCGGACGTCTCCGACCTCATGCGCCGCATGGTGAAGGAAAACCTCCTGAAATTCGACGGCACGCCGCTCTTCCCCGAACGCATCGCCTACACCGTTCCCTACAAGCTCTCCGACGCCGAGGCGCGCCTCTACAAGGAAGTCACCGATTACGTCCGCGAGGAGTTCAACCGCGCCGAGGCGCTGGCCAACGACAAGCGTGCCGGCACGGTGGGTTTCGCCCTGACCATCCTGCAGCGCCGCCTGGCCTCCTCGCCCGAGGCCATCTACCAGTCGCTGCGTCGGCGCAAGGAACGCCTCGAAAAGAAGCTCCGCGAGCTGGAGCTGCTGCAGCGCGGGGCAGCCGCCGGCGACCCCCTTGCGGCGGGAATCCCCTTGCTGAACCCCGAAGACTTCGAGGACCTGGACGAGGCGCCCGACGGCGAAGTGGAAACCGTCGAGGAGGAGATCCTCGACCAGGCCACTGCGGCGCGCACCATCGCCGAGCTCAAGGCCGAGATCGCCACGCTGATTCGCCTCGAGGCGCTCGCCCTCGAGGTGCGCCGCAGCGGCGAGGACCGCAAGTGGCGGGAGCTGGCCAACCTGCTGGCCGAGATCTTCACCCCGTCGGCCATCGCCAACTCTCTGGCCGAGCCCCAGGCGCCCTACAACGTGTCCGTGCCGCCCCGGCCGAAGCCCTCGCCCCGCCAGAAGCTGGTCATTTTCACCGAACATCGCGACACGCTGGCGTATTTGCACCAACGCATTTCCACGCTCCTCGGGCGGGCCCAGGCGATCGTCTGCATTCACGGCGGGATGGGGCGCGAGGAGCGCCTCAAGATGCAGGAGGCGTTCCGGCACGATCCCGAGGTGCAGGTGTTGCTGGCCACCGACGCCGCCGGCGAGGGCATCAACCTGCAGCGGGCCCACCTGATGGTGAATTACGACCTGCCGTGGAATCCCAACCGACTGGAGCAGCGCTTCGGCCGCATCCACCGCATCGGCCAGACCGAGGTGTGCCACCTCTGGAACCTGGTGGCCGAGGAGACGCGCGAGGGCGAGGTGTATCGGACCCTGCTGGAAAAGCTGGAGGAGGCCCGGAATGCGCTCGGCGGACAGGTCTTCGACATCCTCGGCAAGGTGGTCTTCGACGGCCGGCCCCTGCGCGACCTCCTCATCGAGGCCATCCGCTACGGCGAGCGCCCCGACGTGCGCGCCCGGCTCACCCAGGTCATCGCCGAAGCATTCGACCGGGGCAAACTCGAGGACATCCTCGACGAGCGCGCCCTGGTTCGCGAAGCCATGGACGTTGCCCGCGTCTACCGCATTCGCGAGGACATGGAGCGCGCCGAGGCGCGGCGACTCCAACCCCACTACATCGCCTCGTTCTTCAAGGAGGCCTTCCGGCAGCTCGGCGGCAGCATCCGTCCCCGTGAGACCGACCGGTGGGAGATCACCCACGTGCCGCCGCCCATCCGCAACCGGGACCGCCAACTGGGCATCGGCGAGCCGGTGCAGCCGCGCTACGAACGCATCGTCTTCGAGAAGAAACTCATCGCGCCGCCCGGCCAGCCGCCCGCGGCATTCGTCTGTCCCGGCCACGCGCTCCTCGACACCGCCATTGACCTGACGCTGGAGCGCCATCGGGACCTGCTGCGACGCGGCGCCATCCTCGTGGACGAGCGCGACAGCGGCCTCGAGCCGCGCATGCTCTTCTTCGTGGAGCACGCCATCCAGGACGCCAGCCTCACCCGCTCCGGCGAACACCGGGTCATCTCCAAGCGGCTCTTTTTCGTGGAGATGGATGCCCAGGGCCGGACGTGGCACCCGAGCTACGCGCCCTACCTCGACTACCGCCCGCTGCAGGCGGGCGAACCCGCTCTGGCCGAGCTGCTGGACCTTCCCGAGTGCGCCTGGATCGGCCGGGACCTGGAGGATCGGGCGCAGGGCTATGCGGTGGAGTTTGTCGTCCCCGGCCATCTCCAGGAGGTGAGCGGCAGCCGCCTGGAACTCATCGTCAAGACCGAGGCGGCGGTGAAGGACCGCCTGACGAAGGAGATCAACTACTGGGACCACCGGGCCGAAGAGCTGAAGCTCCAGGAGCAGGCCAACCGGCCCAACGCCCGGCTCAACTCCCAGGAGGCGCGCAAGCGCGCCGACACCCTCCAGGCCCGCCTGGAGAAGCGGCTGGCGGACCTGAAGCTGGAGAAGCAGCTCATCCCGCTGCCGCCGGTGGTCCTGGGGGGTGTCTTGATAGTACCCCAGGAGCTGCTGCGCCGGATGCAGGGACAAGCCCCGCCGGAACGGGCCGTTTCATCCACCGCCGACAAACAGGCAGTCGCCGCCCACGCCCGGGCCATCATCATGGACGTGGAGCGCCGCCTCGGCTTCGAGCCTGTTGACCGCGAGACCGAAAAGCTCGGCTACGACATCGAGAGCCGCGTCCCCGGCACCGGCCGCCTGCGGTTCATCGAGGTCAAGGGCCGCGACGCCGACGCCGCTTCGGTCAACGTTACCAAAAACGAGATCCTCTTCTCCCTGAACAAGCCCGACGACTTCATCCTGGCTATCGTAGAGTTCCAGGATGCGGACCAGCACCGGGTTCATTACCTCCGCCGCCCCTTCCACCGCGAACCCGACTTCGGCGTGACCAGCGTGAATTATGATTTCTCCGAGTTGTTGAATCGTGCGGAGGCTCCCCGATGATCACAGCTTCGGAATTTCAAAAACTACTCGACGAATCAGAAGGCACTAACGTTGAATTTAAGTTAGCAGAGAGCAGTTTTCATTTTGAGGAATTGGTCAAATATTGTGTAGCTCTGGCCAATGAAGGAGGGGGAACAATTATTCTCGGTGTGACGGATAAAAGACCTCGAAAGGTAAAAGGTACAAAGGCTTTTAAGGAACCTGGGCGCACTGAAGCCGGTCTGTATCAACAGCTCCATAGACGCATTCCGATCGAAGAGTATGATCACAACGGCAAGCGAGTGCTGATTGTCCGAGTTCCCGCTCGTCTCGCCGGAAATGCGTGGGAGTATAAAGGTTCATTTTGGATGCGCGCAGGAGATTCGTTGGTGCCTATGTCTGATGAACAGCTTCGTAGAATTCATTCGGAAACCGGTCAAGATTTTTCAGCCGAAATTTGCCCGGGTTTGCTCATCAGTGATCTAGATACTGCAGCCATTGAAATACTTCGAAAATTGTGGCAGCGAAAATCTTCGGAGCAAGATATCCAAACGCGTCCGATCGACCGACTTCTCATGGATGCTGAACTACTAATTGGAGGTCAACTGAATTATGCTGCGTTGATTCTTCTTGGGACTCGTGAAGCACTCGGACGGCATCTCTCACAAGCTGAAATTATTTTTGAATACAGGTCGAACGAAGTTCCCGGACCTGCGGCAGAGCGGCATGAGTTTCGATGTGGTTTTTTGCTGGTTCTCGATAGGATCTGGCAATTAGTGAACCTGCGCAATGACAAGCAACATTTTCAACAGAGTCTGTTTGTATGGGATGTGCCAACTTTTGATGAACGAGCTGTAAGAGAAGCCGTCCTCAATGCGGTCAGCCACCGTGATTATCGTCATAGTGGCTCAATTTTTATCAGACAGTATCCAAGGCGTTTTGAGATTGTCAGTCCCGGAGGATTTCCCTTTGGTATCACACTTGAAAATCTGCTTTGGCAGCAAAATCCGCGCAACCGCAGAATTGCGGAAGTTTTAGCACGCTGCGGATTAGTGGAACGAGCAGGGCAAGGTTTTGATTTTATATACCGTCAATGTATTCAACAAAGCAAGCCTCTCCCTGATTTAAGTCGCACAGATCTACATTCCGTCTGGTTGACCCTTCACGGCGAAATTCAAGATCCCGAGTTCCTCCGATTTTTAGAAGAAATTGGCCAACAACAAACCGCTTCATTCAACACAGAAGATTTTTTAGTACTTGATCTTATTCGTCGTGAAGAGCACGTGCCTCTTGAGCTTCGATCTCGCCTCAGTATTTTATTGGACCGAGGAATAATAGAGCGTGTCGGTTCTGGCAAGGGTGCACGTTTGCTTCTTTCTCGTCGTTTCTATCGGCACCTCGGTCAGGCTGGTGTGTACACTCGAAAGCGCGGCTTGGATCGTGAGACAAACAAGCAGCTTCTTTTAAAACATGTTATTGAAAGTAGAGATGAAGGAGCTCCGATTAAGGAGCTACTCCAAGTTTTACCAGCCTTGTCTAGATCAATGATTCTAAGACTCATGTCAGAACTCCGCGATGAAGGGCAAATTTATTTAAAGGGTCAGAAAAAAGGTGCTCGTTGGATTTTAAAAGATGATCAAAGTAGAAATGATCGCTGATATGACTATTTGACGTAAAAAAATGTAACGTATTATCTAGTAATAGTTTATATGCGTCACAGCATAATAAATTATGCGTCATGATTTATAAATGATTCGGAGTGACATTAGAATGTACGCAGGAGAATTCGGAGAAACAGGTGAATAAAAAAAAGCTGATCGAAGTGGCGTTGCCGTTGGAGGCGATCAATCAGGCGGCGGCGCGGGAAAAATCCATCCGCCACGGGCACCCCAGCACCCTGCATCTGTGGTGGGCGCGGCGGCCGCTGGCGGCGGCGCGCGCCGTGATCTTCGCCCAGATGGTGGACGATCCGTCGGGCTACATCGACGAGCTCCTTCGCGACGATCCCAAGCTGAAGAAGCGGGCGGGCGGGGAGCTCCGCAAGCGGCTGGAGCGGTGGGAGGCGGCACGCGAAGGCGGCGGCGAAGCGGGGCTGAAACCGACCCTCGAGGACGTGGCCGCCGACATGGAGCGGGAGCGGCTCTTCCGCCTCATCGAGGAGCTGGTGCAGTGGGAGAACACCACGAACGAGGAGGTGCTCCAGCGGGCCCGCGACGAAATCTGGGCCTCGTGGCGGCGCACCTGCGCCGAGAACGCGGGCCACCCGCGGGCCAAGGAACTGTTCAACCGGCACAAGCTCCCCGCGTTCCACGATCCGTTCGCCGGCGGTGGAGCGCTCCCACTGGAAGCGCAGCGGCTGGGTCTGGAGGCGTACGCCTCGGACCTCAATCCCGTGGCGGTGCTCATCAACAAGGCCATGATCGAGATCCCACCCAAGTTCGCCAACCGCCCCCCCGTGAACCCGGAAGACCGGAGCGGGGAGCGAGAAGCGGGGAGCAAGGAGAAGGGAGCCGGAAGCAAGAATGCGCGCTCCCTGCTTCCCGCTTCCTGCTACCAGTGGAAAGGTGCTCAAGGGTTGGCCGCGGACGTGCGCTACTACGGGAAGTGGATGCGCAACGAGGCCGAAGAGCGCATTGGCCACCTCTACCCGCCGATTGAAGTGACAGCCGAAATGGCGAAAGGCCGTCCCGATCTCAAGCCATACGTTGGACGAAAGCTCACGGTGATCGCCTGGCTCTGGGCCCGCACGGTGAAGAGCCCCAACCCGGCGTTCGCCCATGTGGACGTGCCGCTCGCGTCGACCTTCATGCTTTCGACTAAGGCGGGCAAGGAGGCCTACGTCGAGCCGATAATCGAAGACGGCGGCTATCGGTTCGCCGTGAAGGTGGGGAAGCCGAAAAACATGGAGAGAGCGAAAAACGGGACCAAACTGTCGCGCGGCGCCAACTTTCAGTGCCTGATGTCAGGGACGCCGATTGCCTCTGACCACATCTACAGCGAGGCCCAGGCCGGGCGCATGGGCGCTCGGCTCATGGCGATTGTCGCCGAGGGCGACCGCGGCCGCGTCTATCTTGCACCCACGCCAGAGCACGAGGCGGCGGCACTCAAGGCGAACCCGGAGTGGAAGCCCGAGGTCGCCATGCCTGAGAACCCGCGTTGGTTCTCGCCGCCGCTATATGGCCTGAAGACGTATGGCGACCTTTTCACACCGCGGCAGTTGGTGGCGCTGACCACGTTTTCGGATTTGGTGGGCGAGGCGCGCGAGCGTATCCGGCGCGACGCCATCGCCGCCGGCCTCCCCGACGATAACAAACCCCTCCGCGACGGCGGCACCGGCGCTTCCGCTTACGCGGAGGCGGTAGCCGTGTACTTGGCGTTCCTTATCAACAAGTTGTCGGATCTGAACAACAACCTCACCGCTTGGAAACCCGATGCGCAGTGTCCCGTCCACCTATTTGCAAGACAGGCAATCCCAATGGTCTGGGACTTTGCTGAGGCAAATCCTTTAAGCGACTCATCTGGATCACTCTGCAGCATGATGACCAATTTGGATCGAGGACTTGCGACGTTCACCGGAGTTGAGGTTGCCGTTGGTGTATCCGTTCAGGCCGACGCTTCGGTCCAGTCGATAACAAAAGGCAAACTCGTCTCCACCGACCCGCCCTACTACGACAACATCGGCTACGCCGACCTGTCGGACTTCTTCTACGTCTGGCTGCGCCGCTCGCTGCGGTCCATCTTCCCTGACCTCTTCGCCACGCTCGCTGTGCCCAAGGCCGAGGAGCTAGTGGCCACGCCCTACCGCCACGGCAGCAAGGACAAGGCGGAGGCCTTCTTCTTGTTAGGTATGACACAGGCAATGCAGCGCTTGGCCGAACAGGTGCACTCGACCTTCCCGGTCACCATCTACTACGCCTTCAAGCAAGCTGAGAGCGACTGTGAAGAAGGTACGGCAAGCACCGGTTGGGACACCTTCCTCGCCGCTGTCATCGAAGCCGGCTTCGCCATCAGCGGCACTTGGCCGATGCGCACTGAGATGAAGGCACGGCAAATCGCGGCGGATTCCAACGCCCTCGCCTCAAGCATCATACTCGTCTGCCGCCCGCGCGCCGCCGACGCACCCACCGCCACGCGTCGCGAATTCGTCAACGCGCTCAAGGCCGAACTACCCTCGGCGCTCGCCCACCTCCAGCGCGGCAACATCGCGCCAGTAGACCTGGCCCAGACCGCCATCGGGCCGGGGATGGCGGTCTTCACTCGCTATTCAAAGGTGCTGGACGCGCAGGGGAGTCCCCTTTCAGTGCGCGAGGCGCTGGCGCTCATCAACCAGGTTCTCGACGAAACTCTGGCGGAGCAGGAGGGGGACTTCGACGCCGACACGCGCTGGGCGCTGGCCTGGTTCGAACAAGTGGGCTTCGATGAGAGCGAATACGGCGTGGCTGAAACTCTTTCTAAAGCTAAGAACACCAGCGTCACCGGCATGGTGGATGCGGGGATCCTGGCCGCGCGCGCCGGCAAGGTGCGGCTCCTGCGCCCCAGCGAACTCCCCGCCGATTGGGACCCCGCCACGGACAAGCGCCTCACGGTCTGGGAGATGGTGCATCACCTCATCCGCGTCCTCGCCCAAAGTGAAGGCGCCGCGGCGGAGCTGGTGGCCAAGCTCGGGAGCCAGGCCGAGGTGGCCCGCGAGCTCTGCTACCGGCTCTACACCCTGTGCGAGCGCAAGAAGCGCGCCCCCGAGGCCCTGGCCTACAACACCCTCGTCCAAAGCTGGCCCGAGATCATGAAGCTGGCAGCGGGAAGCGGGAAGCGGGAAGTCAGACAGCAGGAGTTGTTTGAGGAGTAGGGAGCGGGAAGCGGGAAGCAGGGAGCAGGAAACGGGAAGAGTGGAAGGAGAGGAGAGTTTGATGGGGATGGCGAGGACGTTTCAAGATCTGGAGGTGTGGAAGAACGCCCATGCGTTCGTGTTGGCCGTCTATCGGTTGACCACCACCTTTCCGGCTGATGAGCGGTATGGCTTGTCCAGCCAGTTCCGACGGGCGGCCGTCTCCATTCCAGCCAATATCGCCGAAGGTTTTCGAAAATTCTCACCGGCCGACAAGGCCCGGTTCATGAACACCGCCGAAGGCTCGTTGGAAGAGTGCCGATATTATTGCATCTTGGCCCATGACCTGGGCTACGGAGATACCAGCAAGTTGAAGGAAGCGCTGGACGGCATCGCGCGGCAACTGGCCGTTTACATCCGCCGCCTGCGGGAAACAACATGATTGAAGTAACTTTTTATCTCTCCCTCTCTTCGCTTTCCGCTCCCTGCTCCCCGCTTCTTGCTTCATGCTTTCCGCTTCTCGCTTCCTGCTTCTTGCTTCAACCCACAAGGAGTGCTCAATGGCTGTAACGAACCACGAACGAATCGGCAAGGCGCTGGAGCTGCTGCGCGCCGGTCTGGGCGCGTTCATCGAGCGCGAGTTCGCCAGCGCCTACCGCGACCAGGCCCACGCGGCCGCCCTCCATATCGTCGGCGAGGACCGCCAGCTCCTGGGCAAGCCCATCGCCGCCTGGGATGCGGCGGCGCTGCTGCGCCTCATGTGGGACGCCTGGAACGATGTCTTCAAGAAAACGCTGGGCCACGCCGAGCGGAGCCTCGTGAGCGAGCTGCGCGAGGTGCGGAACGCCTGGGCGCACCAGGGGACGTTTTCCAGCGACGACGCCTACCGCGCCATGGACTCGGCCGGGCGCCTGCTCTCCGCCGTCTCGGCGCCGCAGGCCGAGGAGCTCGAGACCATGAAGATGGAGCTCCTCCGCGTGCGTTTCGACGAGCAGGTGCGCGGCGAGAAGCGGAAGAAGAGCCTGGGCAAGGTCATCGAGAGCCCGGCCGCCTCCACTCTGAAGCCGTGGCGCGAGGTGGTGGAGCCCCACCCCGACGTGGCCAGCGGCCGCTACCAGCAGGCCGAGTTCGCCGCCGACCTCTGGCAGGTGCACCTGGGACAGGGGACCGACGAGTACCGCGACCCGGTGGAGTTCTTCCGCCGCACCTACCTAACCGAGAGCCTGAAGCAGCTCCTCGTGGGCGCCGTGCAGCGCCTTTCCGGCGCAGGGGGCGACCCCGTGGTGCAGCTCCAGACCAATTTCGGCGGCGGCAAGACCCACTCCATGCTGGCCCTCTACCACCTATTCTCCAGCGCGCCGCCGAGCGATCTGGCCGGCATGGACGCGGTGATGCAGGAAGCCGGAGCCAAAAAATTGCCGAAGGCGCAGCGGGTGGTGCTGGTGGGGAACCGGATCTCGCCGGGCAATCCCGTCATCAAGCCCGACGGCATCGTGGTGCGGACACTGTGGGGGGAGCTGGCCTGGCAGCTCGGCGGGGAGAATGCCTTTGCCCGGATCGCGGCCGATGACGAGCGGGCCACCAGTCCGGGGGACGCGCTCCGCGAGCTGCTCATCGCCCACGGGCCGTGCCTCGTCCTCATCGACGAGTGGGTGGCCTACGCCCGCCAGCTTCACGACCAGGGCGACTTGCCGGCGGGGAGCTTCGAGACGCAGTTCACTTTCGCCCAGTTGCTGAGCGAGTCGGCCAAGCTGGCCGGCAACTGCCTCGTGGTGATCAGCCTGCCCGCGTCGGATACGGCCGCCTCGCCCCACACCCAGTCCGACGACGTGGAGGTGGGGGGCGTCCGCGGCCGGGAGGCGCTGGACCGCCTCCGCAACGTCATCGGCCGAGTGGAGTCGTCGTGGCGCCCCGCCAGTGCCGAGGAGGGCTTCGAGATCGTGCGGCGGCGGCTGTTCCAGCCGCTGGCCGACCCGGCGCGATTTAAGGACCGCGATGTGGTGGCGCGGGCGTTCGCCGAGTTCTACCACAAGAACCCGGCGGAGTTCCCGCCCGAGTGCCGCGAGTCCGAGTACGAGAAGCGTATCAAGGCGGCCTATCCCATCCATCCGGAGATCTTCGACCGGCTCTACGGCGACTGGTCCACCCTGGTCAAGTTCCAGCGCACCCGCGGCGTGTTGCGCCTCATGGCCGCGGTGATCCACAGCCTCTGGGTGCGCGGCGACAAGAATCCCCTGATCCTTCCGGCCAACATCGCCATCGACGAGCCGCGCGTCCAGTTCGAGCTGACGCGGTACCTGTCGGACAACTGGGTGCCCGTGATCGAGCGCGACGTGGACGGGCCCAACTCGCTCCCCCTGCGCATGGACGGCGAGGTAGCCAACCTGGGCAAATACGCCGCCTGCCGGCGCGTGGCCCGGACCATCTACCTCGGCTCGGCGCCCACGGCCAAGGCCGCCCACCGCGGCCTCGAGGACCGGCGCATCAAGCTGGGCTGCGTGATGCCCGACGAATCACCCGCCATCTTCGGCGACGCGCTGCGGCGGCTGGCGGCGGCGGCGACGTACCTGTACCAGGACGGGCCGCGCTACTGGTACTCCACCCAGCCCACGGTGACGAAACTCGCCGAGGACCGGGCTGAACAGCTCACGCGCAATCCGGACAAGGTGGCCCAGGAGTTGGGGCGCCGCCTGCGCGAAGATTTGAAGAAGACGGGGGATTTCCCGCGCGTCCACCCGCTTCCGCAATCGGGCCAGGATGTGCCCGACGATGCGGACGCCCGGCTGGTGGTGTTGGGCATCGACCACCCGTACAGCAAGGACCCGGGCAACCCCGCCGAGAAGGCCGCCCGGGCGATACTGGAGAAGCGGGGCTCGGCGCCCCGGCTGTACCGCAACACGCTGGTGTTTCTGGCGGCCGACAAGGCGCAACTGCAGGACCTCGATGAGGCGGCGCGCAAGTTCCTGGCCTGGGAGTCCATCCTGAACGAGAAGATGGAACTGAATCTGGACCCGCAGCAGGTGAAGCAGGCCGAGAACCAGAAAAATGCCGCCGACAGCACGGTGAAGGTCCGCATCCCGGAGACATACCGCTGGCTGCTGGTGCCGGCGCAGGCGACTCCCCAGTCGGAGCCGGAATGGCAGGTGATCCAGCTCAAGGCGGGAGACGCGCTGGCGGTGCAGGCCAGCCGGCGGCTGCGGAGCGACGAGCTGCTGCTCACGGGATTTGCCGCCTCGCGGCTTCGCATGGAGCTGGACCGGGTGCCCCTCTGGCGCGGCGACCACGTGGCCATTCGGGAGCTGGTGGAATACTTCGCCCGCTACCTGTATCTGCCGCGGTTGCGCGACGCGGACGTGCTCCTGCAAGCCATCCGCGACGGCCTCGGCCTGATGACCTGGGCGCAGGACTCGTTCGCCTATGCCGACAGCTACGACGAGGCGGCCGGCCGCTACCGCGGCCTGCGCGGCGGGCAGAAGATCGCCCTGGCCGACGCCCACGCCGACGGCCTGCTGGTCAAGCCCGACGTCGCCCTGCGGCAGATGCAGGCGGAGGCCCCCGCCGGCGCGTTGGACGCCAACGGGCGCCCGCTGTCCGGCGCGACAGCCGGTGGCGGCGGTGCGAATGGTTTCGGATTGTCAGGAGGACCCGCTGCGGGCGGCGTCAACGGCGGCGTTCCAGCGGACGGGGCCTATCCTGGCGGATACCCCGGGACCGATCGTGGCGCGCCGAAGGCGCCCCCCGCCCCCCGGTTCACCCGATTCCACGGCAGCGTCCAGCTCGATCCCAACCGTGTGGGCCGCGACGCATCCAAAATCGCCGAGGAGGTGATCGCCCACCTGGTGGGACAGGTCCACGCCGATGTCTCGGTCACCCTGGAGATCGATGCCCATCTCCCCGACGGCGTCTCCGACACCATCCTCCGCATCGTCACCGAAAACTGCCGCTCCCTGAAATTCAAGACGCAGGGCTTTGAGGAGGAGTAGAGACAGAATACTTGGTAAATATCTGAAACCATTGATGGGAGATCATTTTGGACGAACAGAAATTCGAGGAGCTACTTAAATACAGTGAAGATACTTGGTTAGACTGGAAGGCCGATTTCCCGCCTCAACTGCTCCAAAGCGCGGGTTCTCCGGCGTGGGATCGTGGAAAAGGTGAACTGTTGAAAGATTTAGTCGCTATCGCCAACGGCGAAGGGCGCGATAGAGGGTATCTGGTATACGGCGTGAAAGATCACCGCACGCATCGTGAACTCCGAAAAATTTCAAAATCATGGAACGATGCTGATTTTCAGACCTGGGCTTCTATAGCATTTCAGCCGCCACCTCGATTTCTGTATTCTGAATTGATGTACGAAGGACATCATATCGGTGTTTTTGAGATCGATCGTATACCAGCATATCCTCATGTCTGCGTAACGACAATTGATTCAGTACTTTATAAGGGGCAGACATGGTTTCGGAATGGCTCTCAAAATGATTTCGCCAAGCGAGATGATCTTGAAAGAATGATCAGGGGTGAAGAACCTTTCCTATTTGAAAGAATAGACGATCCGCTGCTGGAAGACCTATTGAAAGCACTTAAACAACAGAATTTTAATGTAGCAGGCCCCCGATATACTCAACTCGATAGCCTTCTCGCATCCGGTTGGAAGGTAGTTCATTATCCTGGAACTCGTCGGCCGGTGTGTGCTGGTGGAACTAAAGACAAACCAGATAATATTTTTATGTACAAACTTTAGTATATTGTCTCAACACTAAAAAACATTTAGGTTAATCATGAAAATAATCTGTTTGATTTTGTTTTTAACAACTTTTTCTTCAACTATCTTCGGCAAAGAAGATCCGTTACTGGGGACTTGGAGTACGATGGTCGGTGGTTATATCTGGTCAATAATTATTCGTTCTACAAGTGTGAATGAGGAGGGATACACATTAATCGGGGTGGAAGGAGCGTTTTAATACGGTAAGTATCCTACAGTAGATGCTACCCAAAAGTTCAAATCGTTTCAGGTGAAAATGCCTATTAAGAAATTCATTTGGCACATCTTAGATGGCAATGCAAATCCGTTAACGGGACAGTACTGAAAGGATTCGTACAGTGACCAAAAGCCAACTGATCAAAGTCCGATGCCCCCAATGCGGTGCTCAGAATGAGTTCGCCCGGTTTGATACTGTGAATGTTACGTTGAATCCCGAACTGAAGGAGAAGGTGATAGATAGCAGCTTGTTCCAGGTCACTTGTTCCCGCTGTCGGAAGAAAACAAACTATCTGCACAATCTTCTGTATCACGATATGCAGAAACGCGCGGCGATTTGGTTGATAGTGCCGGATGAGCAAGGCAGATTCGAAATCGAGGAGGACACGTTTGGCGAAGATTATTGCAATCGAATCGTTCCGACCTGGCAGGAGCTTGTAGAAAAAATTGCATGCCTCGATAGCGGTTGGGATGACTACATCATAGAATATTTTAAGTTGTTGATTTTACTAATTGATCCGACGAAAAATGAAGAGCCCATTACTTTTAAAGGTTGTATTAAAGATGAGAACGGCATAAACCTTGTCGTTTGTGAAAGATACATTAATGGTGAACGTTTATTACTAAAACACATGGTCCCAGTATTAATACAGGTGCGATCCGATATATTCCGGAAGCTGCCTCCGCTTGTAGATAAGTGCGATGCGTGGCTACATGTTGATCAAGGTTTTATCAGGCGACTGATTTTCTGGCATCGTTTGTGGGAACAGGATGAGACGGATTACACAGACGATGAGGAGTGAACAAAAATCCATAAGTTGTAAAGCTCCTTGATAAATCTCGACAAGGAGAAAACCAATGACGGCGCAAAATCGGTATAGATTGCCTGTACAAACTATAATTCGGAGTTTTTAAAAATTCCTTTGTCTGATAATGAGGACGCCTTTGTTCGCTCAGATCAAACTCGTCGTGTGTGATCTGGACAATACCCTGTATGACTGGGTCACGTTTTTTTCCAAAGCCTTTTATGCAATGGTTGAGACCGTGGTCCCCATCTTGGACGTGCCGAAAGATCAAATCTTGGATGAACTTCAGGATGTACATAAACGGTACGGTGATTCAGAACCGCCTTTTGCTTTGTTAGAGATCCCCTCAGTTAAAAATCGCTATCCTGATAAATCCCCCAAACAGCTACAGGATCTGCTCGATCCCGCATTTCACTCCTTTAACTCGGCGCGGAAGAAGTATCTCCTCGCATACCCTGGAGTGGAGAATGGTCTAACTGAGATAAAGATGGCTGGAACGAAAATCGTCGCCCACACCGAAGCGACGGTGGTGAATGCGGAGTACAGACTGAGGAAGCTCAACTTGATTGACTATTTTTCTTGTATCTATGCTGTTCAAGACAAAGGACCTGGTCATCCGAACCCTCAGCAACTTAAACAAAGCTTACGGACTCATAAACTCCAAATACTCAGCTTACACCACCGAAAACCGGACACGCAGATCCTGTTAAAAATCTGCGCTGATGCGGGAGTGACGCCTTCGTCGGCCCTGTATATCGGAGACAGCATCCCCCGTGATATAGGCATGGCACATGCTGCCGGAGTTCATTCAGCTTGGGCGAAGTACGGCACATCGTTTGATAAAGAAGACTGGGACAGACTTGTTCGAATCACGCATTGGACGGACGAGGATGTCCGGCGTGCAGACCATGCGCGAAAAATGTACGGTGCTACTGTACCTGAGGTGGTTCTTGAAGAGCGATTCGACGAAATCCTAAATTTCTATGACTTTATAGCTCCCTGACATTGCCATCGCCCGCTCGAAGATTTCCATTTTTACGCTTCAATACTGTCATTAAGTTTGTGGCGCCAGGAACCAGATGGGTTGAAGCGGGAGCCGGCGGCGGGCCGGTTCGTCCAGGCGGGCGTAGTGCTCGATCCACAGCTCCACCAGCCGATCCAAATCCACCGGTAGCGTCAAGAATCTTTCGCACATTTCATGGGGTATCCTCCAATCCGGCGGTACAGGGCGATGAGCGTAGCGAATCGCCCGGTACCGCCCCTCACGCCTCCGCCGCCACCAGGATCGACTCTTCCAGCCGCTCCACCTTCAGGTAGCGCCGCTCACCCCAGCGGCTCCCGGCGATATGCCGCAGCCGGGCCGCCACCAGCATCAGCGCCGACTGGCCGTCCGGGAAACCAACCGAGAAAAAGACTTCCACTGGGTGCATTATCTGTTCTCCCCAGATCCGCGACGATAATTTGTTCGTCCGAATCGACCAGCGGTGCTCCATCGGAAACGTACATAAGCTCAATTTCTCGGCTGCACTCTCAGCCACGAACTCTGACCTGTAATGCTCCAGCTTTCGCTATCTGATACTGCGGTTTTGTGTCCCCGTTGTGATTCCTGTCACGCTTTGGGAGACTCCTGCTTGCGTGATTGCCGTTCCATGAGTATCCTTAGATCGTCAGGAGAAAGCTGAAATGAATGGGGACGAGAACAGGGGCCGAGGGGGCGCTGTCGTGATGAGTCGGATTTTCCAGGTCAGGTGAACGGATCGCTTCACGGGTGCCCCGGGGAAGCAGGTGCCGGACGGCATGTCCAACGGCATCGCTCATTGATAGTGAATGAAGGAAATTGCGAGCTTCTCGATGACAGATCGCGCGGGGAAATCGAGCGGATCTGAAAGTGATCGAGAGCAAACTGCATAAGGATCGAATGAGCAAGGCCGGACGAGCGGTGGCTGGCGATCGGATACAGGCTGATCAGGTGATGCCGGCGAGGGCCGGATACGGGCTGACGATCTTTATCAGGGGGCGGCGATGGTTCGTTTTCTCCACACGAGCGACTGGCAGCTGGGGATGCGGCGGCACTTCCTGGACGAGGGGGCCCAGGAGCGGTACGCCCAGGCGCGGTTCGACGCCGTCCGCGCCCTGGGCCGCGTCGCCGCGGCCGAGGGGTGCCGCTTCATGCTGGTGTGCGGCGACGCCTTCGAGTCGAACCAGGTGGACCGCCGCACCGTGGCCCGCGCCCTGGAGGTGCTCCGCGACGTGCCGGTCCCGGTGTACCTGCTGCCGGGCAACCACGACCCCCTGAACGAGGCGTCGGTGTATCGCTCCGCCACCTTCCTCGAGCGGAAGCCGCCCCACGTGCACGTGATCGAAAATTCTGAACCCGTCCTCGTCGCCGAGGGGGTGGAGCTGGCGGGGGCGCCGTGGCTGTCGAAGCGCCCCGCCGCCAACCCCGTCTACGAGGCGCTCCGCGCGCCGGCCCCCGCCGCCGGCGTCGTCCGCGTCGGCGCCGGGCACGGCGCCGCGGACCGGTTCGCGCCCGACCGCGAAGCCGCCGGGCTCATCGCCGTGGACGACCTCGAGCGGGCCGTCGCTGAGGGGAGGCTCCACTACGTCGCCTTAGGCGACCGGCACTCGCTCACCGAGCTCGGCGCCGGCGGACGGATCTGGTACTCGGGCACGCCCGAGGCCACGGACTTCGACGAGGTGCGGTCGGGCCACGCGTTGGTCGTCGAGGTCGGGCCGGAGGGCGCGGCCGCCCGTGAGGTCGCCGTGGGCCAATGGCGATTCGTGGAACGGGCGCGGGTGGACCTAAACGTCGCTGACGACATCGCCGCCCTGCGCCTGGAGCTGGGCGGGCTGGAGGAGAAGGAGCGCACCGTCGTGCGGCTGAACCTCGTTGGGACGCTCTCGCTGGCCCTGGCGGCGGCGCTCCAGCACGAGCTGGACGCCGCCCGGGAGCTCTTCGCGGCGTTCGAGGTCCGTGACGCCGGCCTCGTCGTGACGCCCGACGACCCGGATTTCGCCGACCTCGGCTTCTCCGGCTTTGCCGACGCCACCGTCCGGCGGCTCCGGGTGCGGATCGAGGGGGGCGGGGAGGAGGGCCGCGCCGCCCGCGACGCCCTGATGCTCCTGGTCCGGCTGGCGAAGGAGGCCGTATGAGGTTCATCCGGCTCCGCGTCGCCAACTACCGCGGCATCACCCGGGCCGAGGTGGCGTTCGGCCCCTCGGGGATCACCCTGGTGCAGGGCCCCAACGAGGCGGGCAAGTCCAGCCTCCGGGAGGCCGTCGGGCTCCTCTTCGACTATCCCGACAACAGCCGGCACCGGCGCATCGACGCCGTGAAGCCGGTGCACCGGGACGAGGGGCCGGAGGTGGAGCTGGAGGCGGAGAGCGGCTCCTACGCCTTCACCTACTTCAAGCGGTTCACCAAGCGGCCGGAGACCCGGCTGACCGTCCGCGCCCCCCGGCCGGAAAACCTCACCGGCCGCGAGGCCCACGACCGCGCCCTGGCCATCCTCCAAGAGACGCTGGACTACGACCTCTGGCGGGCGCTCATCATCGAGCAGGGGGACGCCATCCGGCAGCCGGAGCTCGGGAGCCAGCGGTCGCTCTCCGCCGCCCTGGACCGGGCGTCGGGCGGGCGCCCCGCCGACCCGCGGGAGGACAGCCTGTTCGACAAGGTCCGCGCCGAGTACCTCGCCTACTTCACCGGCGAGCGCGGTGCGGAGCGGCGGGAACTCGCGGACGCCCGCCAGGCGCTGGCCGACGGCGAGGGGGCCACGGCCGCCCTCCGGCAGGCCCTGGGCGAGCTCGAGGCGGACGCCGAGCGCGCGGCGGCGCTGGGGCGGGAGCTGGCGCAGCTCGAGCGGCAGGAGGCGGAGCTGGCGCGGGAGCAGGCGGCGCACGCGGCCGATCTCGAGGAGATCGAGCGGCTGGAGAAGGCGTGCTCGGAAGCCGGCCTCCGGCTGCAGACGGCACAGAAATCCGAACAGGTCGCCGGGCGCGACCTGAAGGAGCGCGGGGCGCTGATCGAGGCGGCGGATCGCGCCGCCGCGGAGCTGGACCGCCTGGAGAAAGCGGACGCGGAGTCGCGTCCGGCTCTCACCCGGGCCGAGACCGGGCTGAAGGAAGCCCAGCGCGCGTTCGGCGAGGCGGACGGCCGGCGGAAGGAGGCGGAGGCGCACGCCGCCCGGCGGCGCGACGACTTCGACTTCTTCAACAATCAGCTCAATCTCGACCAGCTGCGGGAGCGCCAGGGGCGCATCGACGCGGCGCGGGCGAGCGCCGGGCAGGCGGAAGCCGAGCTGGCGCGCAACAAGGTGACCGACCGCGCCCTGAAGGCGATCCAGGAGGCCGAGCGGGGGCTGCTCGAAGCCGCAGCGCGCCAGCGGACCGAGGCGCCGGAGGTGACCCTGCGGGGCCTGGCCGCGGTGCAACTGGACGTCGACGGCCGGGAGGTCCGGCTGGAGAAGGGCGGCACTCGGACGCTAGCCGTCACCGAAACCACCCGCCTCGCCCTGCCGGGCGTGCTGGAGGTGGAGATCGCCGCGGGCGCCGGCGCCGGAGCCATGGTCCGCGAGGTGGAGGAGGCGCGCCGGATCCTGGCGGCGGCCTGCGCCAAGGCGGGTGTCGCCGATCCCGAGGCGGCCCGGCAGGCGTTCGAGGATCGCCGCGAAGCCCGGCGGGTGGCGGACGCCGTGGGGCAGGTGGAGAAGGACAACCTGCGGGACCTGACCTACGACGAGCTCGACCGGAAGGTGCGGGGCCTGGCGGCGGCGGTGGCCGACTACCGGGCGAAACGGCCGGCCGATCCGCCCATGGCCGCCGACCTGGGCGCCGCGAAGCGGGAGCGGGCCGAGGCCGAGACACGGCTGAAGGAGGCGGCCGGGCGGTGGGAGTCCGCCCAGGCGGCGCTGGAGGCCGCCCGCGGCGTGTGGGACGAGCTGAACGCGGAGCACCAAGCGCGGCGGGTCCAGCGGGAGCTCTTCGCCGGTGAGCGCGACAAGGCGAACGGGAGCCTGGAGCGGGCGCGGGCCGCGGCGGCGGACGACGCGCTGACGGCGGCGCTTGAGGCGGCCGAACGGGCCGTGGCGGATACGGCCGCCGCCGTCCGCGCCGCCGAGACGTCGCTCCAGGCGAAGAATCCCGACAAGGTGCGGGCGCTCGCCGAGACGGCCGCCGGCTCGCTGCGGACCGTGCAGCAGCGGCGAGCCGCCGCCCAGACGGAGCTCACCGAGGTCCGGACGCGGCTCAAGATCCGCGGCGAGGAGGGGCTCCACGAGAAGCTGCGCCAGGCCGAGATCGACCTGGAGCGCCGGCGGGCGGAGACCGGCGCCCTGCTGCGGCGGGCGGCGGCGGCCCGGTGCCTCTTCGAGACCATGCGCGAGGAGCGGGAGAAGGCGCGGCGGGCGTACGTGGCGCCGCTCAAGGAGAAGATCGAGGGGCTGGGCCGGCTGGTGTTCGACCCCACGTTCGGGGTGGAGGTGAGCGAGGAGCTGCGCATCGAGAGCCGGACCCTGGGGGGCGTCACCGTGCCGTTCGACTCGCTGAGCGGCGGCACGCGGGAGCAGCTGTCGCTGGTGTTCCGGGCCGCCTGCGCCATGATCGTGGCCGGCGAGGGCGGCATGCCCTTGATCCTGGACGACGCGCTCGGCTACACCGACCCGGAGCGGCTGCGCCTCATGGGCGCGGTGCTGGCCCGGGCGGCCCGGGAGTGCCAGATCGTGATCTTCACCTGCCTCCCCGACCGCTACGCCGCCATCGGCGACGCAACTGTAGTGGCGATATAATTTCGGCGTTCTGGATATTAATATTAGGGGCCTTCCCTCCAAAGATCACTGAATGTTCAAGAGACAGACAAAGTTGTGTATAAACTGAAATAGAAATATGATTTGATATCTGTTTAATGAGATTTTAGAATACAACTTCAAGTGATTACTGAAAGCTGAAGGCAAGCCGCGAACACGCAGTGCCTTGGGGGGCAACGCGACGCCGTGTCATCATTGAATGTTCTTCTAACGGCTGGTTCACTGAAGGATTCTGATCCCGCGCATATTTACGGACGATCATCACCGACAGACCATCCTGAAGCAGGAGTTGAAATTAACCCCTGCGATGAAAAGGTCGCCGTGGAGGTTCCCATTCCATGTCACGTGAAATATTGATCACCGCCGCCCTGCTCGTAGCAGTCCTGCTGGCTGGCTGCACGACGGATCAAGTCGGTAAAGATCTGGTACCTCCACCGGTCAGTACGGTCGCGACGCCTCCCATCTCGAAAGAACTCCCTGTGGACATCCACATTGACGCGACGCTGTCCATGGAAGGCTTTGTGTCTCCGGGTGCCGCGAAGGGCGGGACGACGCACTACTGTCAACTGCTGCCGAGGTTGGAGTCCGCCGCCCTGACGGGATGGAAGGACAGCAAGGTTTCGTTTTTCCAATTCGGCACCATCGTCGTGCCGGTGAGCGGACGGGGGCACGTGATGGCTTCCGAACCTTCCTTCTACTACAACAAAGCGGTCAACCGGGAGACCAATATCCAGAAAGTGCTGGAACGGGCGGGCCCCGACCGGCTGACGGTCATCGTCACCGACCTGTTCCAGACGAACACCGATTCCGCACTGCTGGTAGCCGGACTGAAGGAACGTTTTCTCAGCCAAAATCTGGCGGTGGGCGTTCTGGGTTTGCGGAGCCAGTTCGATGGGGTCATCTATGACCTGAACGTTCTGGGCGGCAAGCTGCCCTACCGGAGCGGCGTGTCGCCGGCCACGTTCCGCCCCTTCTATCTCCTCATGATGGGGAATCACGCGGACGTGGTGCACTATTTCCGCCAGCTGCTTTCTTTTCAGCTGCCGTTTGTCAACCCCGACAACTTCTGCCTGTTTTCACGCTACTATGTGCCGTCGCAGAATCTGTTGGCGAACGTGAAAATCCTGCCCAAAACCACCCGGTTGGTCCAGGTCAACAGCTTGTTCAGAAAAACGATCACACAACCCATGAAGCAATTCCGGCTGCGGGACAAGGACGCCACGCTGGAATTGGCCATGGAGCGAACGGTGGAACCGTACACGATGCCCTTCGACGAAAGCCGGCTGGAACATGAGATCGTGGTGGTGTCCGCCGACAAGAAAGAATGGGCGCCGGATCCTTCGGCCGCATCGGGTTTCAAGGTGGAACAGCTGGTGTACGATCCGTCAGCGGCCACCATCCGTCTACTGGCGAAAGTCCACCATCAGCACTTCAAGCCGGACCGCATCTATGCTGTGAAGTGCGTCGTGTTTCCCGGAAATGACGCATTCCGTCTGCCCGCCTGGCCCCGCGAGTGGGACATGGGCGTCTCGCGGGTGGACGGCGCCAGGACCCTGAACATCGATCTGTTCATGCTGAGTCTATGGCGGGCCTCGAACCAGATCGCCCGCCCCGAACTGGGCGAATTCACCATCTGCTTGAGGAAGATACAATGAACCGACACATCATCGGTGCTCTTCTGTGTTTGGGATTCATCACTCTGGTCTGCGTGGGTTTTTATATTTTGTCCCAGAACTGGGAGCCCCTGCTGATCATGGAAAACGACTTGGTGATTCCAATGCCCGATGTCACCATCGAGACATGGCTGGAACCGTTCACGATGTGGTCGATGTATATCGTGATCGCCGCATGGGTCGCGGCGGTGTCTTGGTTCGTCATAGGGAAATGGTTTTTTCCGGTGACTCACTGGCGAAGTGCGGGGAAGCGGACGATTTGGATTCTGCTGTCCATCATCCCTCTGGCCGTGATTGCCGTCGCCTATTTTTTCACCCCGGTCGCGCAGGAGGGTAATCTCATCGCCTGGGCCTTCTACCTGGGCAACGGGATTCTGCCCTACTACCTGGCAACGGCATTGTTCTCACCTCCGGCTTACAAATACTCCCCCGTGGGTGCGATGACGGTCTGGCGAAGAATATGGTGAAGACGGCATGCGAGTAGGATCAAAGCTGCCCTCCCGGATTTATGCAGGAGTTGTGTGATGGGCTGCGCTCAGCAAGTTGAATTTTTATACGGAGTGAATCCATGAATTACTATGCCATCGGTATCGGTGGAACAGGGGCCAAATGCATCGATGCGCTGCTCCACCTGTCGGCTGCAGGTATGATGCCGGACGGGGATCTGTACGTGCTATTCGTGGATCCGGATATCGCCAACGGCAGTCTCGGCCGCGCCCAGCTGACGCTGAATAGATACTCCAACCTTCGCGCGGCGCTTCAGGTCGGGGGAAGCGATTTTCTTTCCACCAATGTGCTTTCGGCAAAACCGGATGTCTGGACTCCCTTCGCTGATGAAGCTCAGCCCCGGCTGGACTCTTTTTTCAATTATGAATTGCTGAAAGTGCGTGACAAACCGGTGGCCGATCTGTTCGACGCGCTGTACACACCGCAAGAAAAGGAAACCACCTTGGAAAAGGGTTTCCGTGGACACCCGTCCATCGGCGCGGCGGTCATGGCCAGTACACTGAAACTGGGCGAAGGTGAACCGTGGGCGACGTTTCGCGCCCGGATCGCGAACGATCTGGGTGGCGGATCCGGCGCCTCCATTTTTCTGTTCGGGTCCATCTTCGGAGGGACCGGAGCTTCCGGATTTCCGACAATCGCCCGTTTGATCCGGGATGAGCTGCAGAAGATCCAGGGCGCCAAGGCGCGGTTGGGCGGCTCGCTGATCCTGCCATACTTCTCATTTGTCCCGCCGACACAGGACGACCAGATGCGGGCCTCCTCGGAAAACTTCCTGTTGCAGACGCAGGTGGCCCTGAAATACTACAACGAACAGGATAAGACAGAGATTTACGACGACGTCTATCTATTGGGCGATGAATCTCTGACTCCGGTGCCCTTTTCCATAGGCGCTCAGACGCAGTGCAACGCACCGCATTTCATTGAGTTGATGGCCGCCCTGGCCGCTATTCATTTCTTCAAAAATTATCCCGCCAAACCGCAGAAGTATCATCTGATTGCCAGACATGCTCCCAACGCGCTCGAGTGGGGCGACCTGCCAACTAATGATGGCGGGCGGACGGCTCAGCGAAAACTGGGCACCCTGGCCCGTTTTGCCGTGTCAACGCTTTGCGTCTACTTGCCTTTACTGGAAGATCTGGCCCGGAATGGATTTGACTATCGGGCCCCAATGTACGTGAACCTGGTCAAGCGCCGGGGCATTTCGCTGGTGGGGGATGAAGCCCAGCAGGTATTCCCCTTGCTGAAAGAGTACTGTGAAATATTCCTCCAGTGGATTGCCAATATACAACGGTCCAGTGAAGATGAGGAGATGCAGATCATAGATGAACGGATTTTCGCAGAGAAGGCCGGGAATGAAATCCGGCTGATTGCACCGAATAAATTCCTACTGTCGGAATTCAATCATCTGATCCTGCCGGTTGGCACTACGGAGAGACAAACCTTGGGTGAACTTTGGGAAAAGATGTGCCAGACCCCGGTTCGCGACCGGAATGCCCAGGGAATGGGGATTTTTTTCAACGCGCTATACCGTTCCTGCGGCGTTGAAGATTAGCGTTTGTTGCATGTATTGCCACTAACGATCCAGATTGAGGAAGGTGGAAATGAGCGAAGAGAAAAAGGCATTGTGTCCGCTCCTGCCCAAGATGAAGTCCACATACAACGTGGGAAATTTTACCGAGGGCGGGGCCTGGAAAGCATGCGAGCGTAGTGAGATCCATAACCTCAGCGAAGGGTTGAACCTCGATAATCCGGATCCCCGTTTCTTTGAGGTGACATCCGTACCTGACATGTGGGCGAGGCCTCTGCTTTTCACCATGGCGCTGTATTATGACCAGCATCCCATTCATAAAGTGGTGCTGGGAGAGTGGCGGGGCATGCTCGCCATGATGGCTTTGCGCGAGTACCGCAAAAGCATCCGCTTGTCTGTCGAAGAGGTCCAAATTCCGGTCGATAAGATTAAAAACTCTGATTCCAGCCGAGATTTTCTAGCCACCTTGGGCAGACTGGCGCCGGCAAAAACAATGGCGGACGACACGGACTGGCGGCAGTTATATGTCATCATGTTCAACAATCAGCCGATTGGCCTGACGTCGCCCACAACGCTCGTCTGCACGGCACCAAGCTATTACGGCCGGATTACTGGAGTGCCCTGGACGGATGGATCCCGTTTGATCGATCCCGTCGGACATCTGAACAAGAACGAGAAAGAAGCGCTGGGTGCCTGGCTGAATACCCTGAGACAGAATCTTACCCTGCACGAGAGGCGCAACACCGGATTCGCCGAGTTCGATGCTCTGCTTAGATTGCTGGATGTTTACTTGCAAGATCTGGGCGGCCGACCGAGTGTGAGCGTCCCCTTCTCCCAAAGTAGTCTGGGAATGAACTTCGGTATTTACCGATATCTCGACCGACCCGTCGAAGGGCGGAAAGGAGAATCCAATCTCGCCCTGTCGCCCCTGTCAGGAATCGCCGCGCCGACACTCATCGTGGCGTTCCGCGAAGCCGCCGAGCAATGGAATGTCCCACCCCATGATGTGATTGTCATCGGGTGCGCGACGGTGGCGGATTATCCCATGGTGTTGGATCCACTCCGCCAGGAGTATGCCGGCGTCATTTTGCCAGAAGGAATGAAACTTCGAGCGCCGGAAGATTTTTTCACCTCCAAGCTAGTCTTGATTCAGAAGAAACCGGCGCTTCCAGGAGCCATGCTGCCGGAGAGCGCCAAAGACATGATCGTGGATGGACAACCGCATTCCCCCCTGCTGCCGTTGAATCCTGAAATAATGAAATATCTGAACAGCGAAGATCTCTGTCGCAGGTTGCGGTTCGATGTCAACAACGATCGGGTTCTCGTCCATCTACACCTGACGCTTTCCGGAATGCCGGGCGGCAGACCACGCGATGTGATCCTCACGAAGGAATACCAGCGGTCGGCAAATGAAATTCAGATCATCAGCAACGTCCCGATTCTGGAGGTGTGGCCGAATTTCAGAACACCGACCTGGAAGGCGTACTTCAGCTATATGAAGATGACCCAAGGGAAAAGTTTCCGGGCAGAACCGCTGGTCATCGAGGGAGAAAAGAGATCGCGCAGTTTGAAAAACAAGGATGGGAAAATTACGACGGAGATCAATCGAACCGACTTCTTCCCTGAAGTGTTCGTGTGTCAAACCGAGCTGTCGGAGGGTGGCTCTCTTCATCAGATTAATGCGGGTATTTTGCTGGTCAGCAAACCACTGTCCGTCGATCAAACCGAAGGCTCGATCGAATTCGGAATCGATTTTGGCACAACCAACACACACGTTTACTCCTATACCCCCGGTGCCGTGCCCAGGCCGGTTACATTGGCAAGCCGGACGATTGGGATCACCCAATCAGGCTCTGACCGGCAATTTCTCTATGCTGACTTTCTCCCTGCCGATTCGTTCCCGACCCCATTTCTCAGCTTTTATCACGACCATAAACGGTTGGAAACCAGTAAGGGTGTTCTGGTTGATGGCCACATTTACTTCGTGGCCAGCGAGAATGTACCGATTGTCGACGGATTGGAAACTGATTTGAAATGGTCGGATGAGCCTCGCATGCGCCAATTCTCCGAACTTTTCCTGGAACAGGTCTGCTTACAGTGTTCTGCGGAAGCCGTCGCCAACAACCGCAGTTCCATCAACTGGCATTTCTCATACCCGACGGCCTTCTCCGGTTATGATCTGGAATCATTCGAGAGAATATGGAGCAACATCACAAAAGGATGCTTGCAAAGCACGGGGGTTCAAACAGGACGGCCGCAGAAAATGGCCGAAAGTGTGGCGTCAGCCCGTTTTTTTGCCGAACATCCGGAGATATTGATCCGCGCGCCGTTCAATGAAGGTACGGTCTGTATCGACATCGGCGGGGGAACATCGGATATATCGGTGTGGCAGGAGAACAGGCTGATCTGGCAGATCTCGCTCCGCTTTGCCGGAAGAGATATTTTATTCGATTATCTGTATCGGGATCCTTCGGTGCTGAAACTGCTGGGTTATCAGGAGAAGGGGAGCGTCTTCAACTTCGCGGCCCAGAACCAGCGTGTTCGATTCAATGCCGCTCTGGACACCTGGCTCCGATCACAGGCCGAAACTGACGGTTCAGACAAGATTTTCAAGGAACTTGTTCAAGTCTCGGCGAAACCCGAGATGAAAGAGTTGATTCGATTTATCGCGGTGGGACTCAGTGGTTTGGTCTTTTACATCGGGCAGGTACTCCAAAGTCTGGCAAAAAATTCGCAATATCAGAATGTTCTGCCTCGAGTTTGCGTCGGCGGCAACGGGGCCAAGTTGTTTCACTGGCTGGCAGCGGGTCAATTTGACAAATCCGTCCAGGCGCATCGATTGTTCCATGTTCTCTTGAAAGAGGCATCCGGCCTGAGTGAAGAACTGGGTCTCTTCGAGATTTCAATCAGCCCGCGACCCAAGTGCGAAGCGGCGTTCGGCCTGGTGGTCGAGGGAAAAACCCTGGCTCGGCCGGAAAACGTTGAGGAAAATGTGCTGTCCGGCGAGGACTTTACACAGGATAAAAATAAGCGCGGCTGGGACTCCATGATTTCAGCGGATTCATTTCGGGCCGGGTTGAAAGTGGACGAAAAGTTGCCTCAACTGAGACGATTCATCGACACGTTCAACGCGCATGCACCCAAACTTATGAAAATGCAACCGATTTCCGATAGTGAAATCCCGGTTATCAGGACGCAGATGTCGCAATACCTGTCCGAACGGATCACCCGGAAAAGTGAGGAAATCCGCGTGGAACCGCTTTTCATCGCTGAAATCAAGTTCCTTCTTGAGCTTCTTGCGGCCAGATTGCGGGAGAAACAGTCATGACATTCAGTTTGAATGGGACGAACGCAGGGGGCGCATTAATTCTCCTGCTATTGTTGGTCTCGTGTGGTGGCGACGAGCAACTGCCGGTTGCAGATATGGAGGACTATTCTCGACCGGAATTCACTGTAGATGACCCCACTATGTTGATTAAAAACCTTGGAAAGGAAAAAGAGAGAATTGAAAATGAGTTAAAAGAGGTAACAGATGATCCGAGCAAGCATCTGCAGAGCTTTGAATCGAATGCGCAAAACAATAAAGCTGTTATTGCATCCGCTCTTAAAGCTATTGATGCTGTAATTTTTGAGCAAGAAAATCGGATGACTGATATTGCCCCTCAGTCGGCTCAACAACCATCCGGTCAGCAACAAATTGTAAAAAACCATTATCAACAGTTGCGAGAATTAAAGCAATATCAAGTTGATTTTCAGAGATATGATACTATTTTTTGTTCGACACAATTACAGTATTTGATAATCAAACATAAGTCGGAACAGGATAAGATTGCCAGCCAACAAGAACACCGGCTGATTTATATCTGGATTATTTTGTCGAATATATTTGTTCTTGTTATTGTTTTAGTATTTCTTTTATTGTTTGTGTTTGGAGAAAAAAAACGAAAAAAATATGAGGATTCTTTTCACTCAGCGCCAAGTATAAATTCGAAAGATACTGTTAGAAAACCAGATACAAAACCGGCACAAGCGAATGGGGAAAATGGACAGACACAAAGAACACAGGAAGTCGGCAATCAGAATAAAGATGAGAATCATACATTTCCGAGACCAATTCCTTCTGGAGATTTATTTACAAATAGAAGATCTCCAGAAGAGGAGCTAATCAGTCTATATAATCGGTGTGTGCAGGGAGATCAGGAAGCAGACAAAAGAGAGTTTTTAAAACGACATAAACCGATTCGGATAGCTGTGCTGAATTCTCAGCAAAGAATAAAAAATTCAGATGAAGAAGCCAGATTCGGCCCAGGGGGAGACGGCGATTTCATGGCTATCACAAAATCTGTGAATGAATACTGGATCGTTCCGCGCTTTGACTTGTCTATCAATGATGCTAACTTTGGCTCGGGAGCGATCGGTAACGTCTTCGATTGTTCTGGGCACAAGCCGGGCGAATCATTCGACAATTATACTGTAATCAAGCCCGCTATATTTACCTCTTCGCCGGGAAGTTCTGATTACAAATTGAAACAAAAAGGCAGTCTTTTGTTGTAATTGCGTTATCACAGGGTGGGAGAATAAATATCACCAATGAGTTTTAATTATGTACTGTCGGCTGATTTCGAACGGATAACTGCTTACTTCATTCCTGAAAATCCACTTGCCCAGTATATCGTCAGTGCGATTGCGATATTGGGAGTGCTCTGGTTTTGCACTCTTTTATATTCCATCATTAAGATTACACACTCGCGTTGGGCAATGAAGACCTTGTCGGATGTTTCCTATTTGGCCACGAGAGATCAATCTCCTACGGAAGAAGAGAAAGATCGAAAAGCAATCGAGGACAATTTCCATCGTTATTGCCGGTTGAAAGCTGTCCCTAAAAATCATCCGGTTGCAGTCCATGTGGGCACTATCTATCAGGCCGGCATCAGTGAAAGCCGGCTGGATGTCGAGGCGTTGACCGGATATACCGAACGACGCATTTTCATCGCGACAGGTCTGCTGAAAACCATCCTTTCTGTTTTCATCGTGTTGGGTCTGCTCGGCACGCTACTTGGGCTGGCCGACAGCATGGCGAAGCTGAAGCCAGTCTTCGACCAGTCGATTTCCCAGGCTTCCAACGAAAGGGTCTCTCAGGCGTTGGGTGAACTGCTGGTTGAACTGCGCAGCGCCTTTGCTCCCAGCATCGACGGTGTGCTCATCACTGTCATTGGCTTGTTGATCTTCAGCGTGTACTTGCGCTTTCTTTGCGCGCCGGTCAAACAGGAGTTGGAGTGGCTCACGCGCACGGTGTGGGTTCGTGAGCTGTACCCAACGGTTTCCCAGAAATTGATGGAGCGATTAGTGGCGGCCAGCGACAAGCTGGACACAGCCATGGACAACGCCCAGGTGGTGACCACCCTCGTCAGCGATGTCCAGGAGGACATGAGCGATTTCTCTAAACGGTTGAAAAATGCGCGGGGGATCACCAAAGATCTGACCGACTCGGTCCATGAATTTTCGGGAATCTCACAGCTGTTCAACAAGGAATTCGTCACGCAATTGGCGAAATTCAGCGCTGAATTTCGGGACAGTGTCAACAAGTTGGCATCCTTCCAGGATGAAATTCGATCACTGTATGGCGGGTTGGCGCAGGATTCAACGGTATTCAGACAGTCGGTGACCCAAACCCTCAAGGGAATTGTGTCGCAGCAGGAAGAGATACTGCGCGCGCTGCAATGTTATGAACGAGCCTATATTGAGGAGCGCGGTAAAACTGAGCGCGGCATCACCCAATTCATTGATGGTGCAAAGGAATTTGCCTCAGAAGCCACCCGTGCCAACACAAGTATCAGTCAAACAAACGTAGCAATGCTTCAGCAGGTCCAATCGGATCTCACAAATGAATTGCAATCCATTAGGAACGAACTGCTGGAAGTGGCACAGGTGATTCAGAACATCGGGAATCCGATGGATAGTGCCGCCGAGAAAATCACTCGGACACATGAAGCGTTCACCCGCTTCATGGATAATCGAGTCGGCGAATTTCTTAAATCAAATGCGGACTTGAAAACTGATTTGTCAGGATTCTCCAATTTGCCTGAGTACATCGAGAAGCTTGTGATTGTAATGAATCAGCTGACCAATACGATGTCCGGACCGTCGGAAATTTTTACTCAGCCAACGCAGACGCATCCTTCTCCGGCGAACGAATCGAGGCGGCCGAGCGACAAGTCTTTGGATTCGACCCTAAGAAAATTAAATGAAAGCATCGATCAATTGAATGCTTCAATTGTTGAATTCAGACCACCGCGAAATAAACACGGCTTCTTGTGGCGGATCTTTCATTGGCGGAAATCCACCATCCAGTGAGTCCGGTTGCTTGAATCAAGAAGATCGCTTCATCGGGAAAATGCATCTGCATAAAGATCATAAGTACTAATTAAGATTGAATTACAGATTTTGAACGATGTCCGATTACCATCATGAAGACAGTTTTCAGGATTTCAATTTCTGGCCGTCGTTTACCGACCTGATGCTCTCGCTGGTGTTGGTGATGGTGCTCTCCATCATCGTCGTGCGGCTGTCTATCGAAGCCGGCACGGTCAATCTGAAAGAGGTCCAGAGCAAGCAGGTCCAGATGGTGGACCGGATCGCCCAGGATTTTCATGCCACCTATAAGGAGGATGGCGGCAAGGATGTCTTCAGCATTCCAGTCCGCTTCCTCCTGAACGGCGTCAGTTCGGAGAGCGAAATCACCATCAGCAACGAACCAACCCTCCAACGTTTCAGTTTCAAGGACCGGATCTTGTTCCCGTCCAACCAATACCAGCTCAGTCCCGAAGGAAAGCAGACCCTCGCCATCGTGGGCAACGCGATCAAGGCGCATCTTGGTGACGTGCGGGAAATCCAGATTCAGGGGCACGCGGACACCGACCGGACCTTCACCCATCAGTCCAATCTGCACCTGGCCGCTCTCAGGTCAATCGAAGTGTTCAATTTTCTGAAAAACGAGGTGGGCATCGACCCGGCGCGCTACCTGATGTCCGCCACGTCTTTCGGTGAATTCAAACCGGTGGGGCGTTCGGATCACGATCCGAGCTTTGATGAGCAGAAACTCGGCCAGGCCAACAGTTCAACGGATCTTAAAAGCCGCAACCGCCGAATCGACATCCTGCTGTTTTACCGTTATCGAGGAGATCTGTCCGCCCAAGCGAGTCAAGTGGAAGCGTCGCCGGCGGCGGTACAACCGGCTGCTGGCCGCTCAGCCAAGACCGCCCGTACGGTACCCGCCGCCAAGCCAGACGTTCCGCCGGACGCGGCAGCTTCTTCGGTACGGCCTGTTGAAGTGAGAGAAGAAGCGCCACCGATTCGGGTCGCGAGCAGTCTGCTGCTCTCGCGCTTGGCTGCGGCCGTGACAACACGCTACCAGCCCGTTGCGTTCGACAAATCGGATCCGGAACAGGCGATGGTGGAGATCGTGGTTGATCCGGAAGGCAATGTTCAGACAGCCCGGTTGATCAGCGGTCCCCAGGAGGGGAAAGACGCCATCTTGCGGGATATTCAGACTTGGCGGTTTAAACCTCTATATACCGATGGGCGCGGGACCTCGATGAGCTGTTTGCTGGCCGTCAAGGCAAAATGGTAGGCAGTTTCTGGCGATGCCGGTTCTCCACATATCCTGTCATCTCAACAACGCCTGAGCTTCTGTGGTTATTTCTTCCGCCGTCAGCGCGCGATTGTAAATTCTGATCTCATCGATTATGCCCCTGAAAAACTGGCTTTTCCCGTTGTCTTGCGAGCCGATCTCTGTGGTCATGTTGATGGTTTTATATTTCATCTGTTCCTTGACCCGCCCGGCGGAAACCTTTTTTCCGTCGATCCACAACTCCATCATCCCCTCTTCTGCCCGATGAACAGCACAGAACAGGTGGAAACGATCATGCTCCACATCTTTCAGCGGCCACATTACCTCCATGTGTTTGGGAAAATCGCGCCGGAAGCAAAGGTAGTTTTGCAGCACGGAAAATCCGTAAGGATCTTTTCCCCCCTGCTCATCGCCGCGCCACACCATCATGTGCAGATCCTCCTCACGGATGACTTGGGGAAGCTTCAGCAATACTTCGATGGTCATGCTGGCGCGTAAATCCAAGGCGCCGTCCGGTTCCAGCATAATCCAATCATCGCGTCCGTCAAACTCGATCCCCCAACCGCGAGGCGTCTTTAGCCAGGTTGGCTTTCCGTGTACCTTTCCCGCCGTACCCAAGGGGCCCTTGATCAGACCATCGATCTCCGGATCCATGGTCATCACTAAAACTAATCCCCGGGTCACGCCATCGATGATGGACGTTGTCGCAGGTGGTACGGCCGGTTCTGCCTCGGGTGCTGGTGTAGGTGCCCCCTCCGTGAGTTGACGGGCCGAGTAGTAGTCAAGTGGGCCGCCGAGCACCTCGTCGCCTTCGCGAATCGCCGACACGCCTTTCACCACCAGCCGCATCTTTGTCGCCGGACGGTAGACGGCGAAAAAATTGTTGGCATCAACCGATGCTTCTGCCGATGCAGCCGGGTGAGGCTCAGCACCTTCTGGCGCCGGCGGCGTTTCCTCTAGAGCCGGAGGAGGCAGCGAATCTTTTGGCGTGGGGACTGACTCCGATTCTGGCGGTTTCCCCGGCACCTCGGCCATGGTGGTCTGGTCACCCGCATCGCGGCGCGCATCTCTTGAACCGGCGGATGCGTCAGCGGTTTGAACCGCATCGTCCATGCATCCGAGATGATCGATGCGCCCCAATATCGTGCGGAGGATCCCGGTTTGGTCGCTGACAGTCTTTTCCGGAAAATAGAAGGTCTCATATTCAATCAGAATGCGTTTTTTAAGGATGATCCATCGTGGGTGACTCGTTGGGCCCGACATGACGCAACGATCGCCTAATGTCGAAGCTCTAAAATCGCCGGACGATCTGGTTTTTTGGTCGTATTCAGACTCCGCCTGCCGATGCGTTTCAAAAACTGAGAGGCGGATATTGACGGCACGAGTGTTCAGCCCGGGTAGCCACTCCATGGAATAGGATCTTCCGCCTATGATGGCGTCCGATTTCTGAATCATCTCGCTGGGGGGTTCCACATCGCCCAACTCCGTCTGGCTTGGAAAGATCGGCCAGATGTCCCTCTCCTGACACTGGCTCCAGAGGAGTGCGCTCGCGAAGATGCAGAATACGACGACTCGGATGATCTTCATGTCACAGCCCCCTGTCTCCTGTTCCATCGCGCAGTTCCGGATCATGTAGATCCGACTTAAACTTGCGAATTGAATTATAGCGGATAACGACCTCCAGAAGAACTTCATGGATCACATAAAGGAGAAATACAGACGCTGTAAAAATTTATGCATACGGGATCAACGGATGATGATGAATACGCCAGGGGCTCATTCATTAATCTGGATCGTCAAACCGGATTGACTTCATCAGCAAATTCATAAACAATTGAATTGAGTACATTGTGTTCTGGTCAAGAGGGCACTGCGGATCGGGCATTGAGATGAATAACCGTCAATTCCCCTGGTTGATCGCCTGCGTCTCGGCGGCCATTGTTCTGTTGATCTTCCTGCCTATACTGATGAAGAGCTCCTGCCAGCGACGGCCTTCCAAACTAGAGCCTGAATCCGAAGTTCCTCCAAGGCAACCTTTACAGCGCCCCAAAGACTTCTCCGGACGCGTCATCGGAGTGATGGACGGCGATACGATTGAAGTGTTGTATGAGGCTGACGGGACACATTCCGACACACCTGAAAAAATACCTATTCGAGTGCGACTTGCAGAAATTGATTGCCCGGAAAAGGGTCAACCCTTTGGTCAAAAGGCGAAGCATGCCACCTCCGAACTGTGTTTTGACCGGATGGTGCGTGTGATCAGCAAAGGACACGACCGATATGACCGCTCTTTGGCCCGGGTGGTCCTTCCGGATGGGAGAATACTGAACGAAGAATTGGTTCGTGCGGGGTATGCGTGGTGGTTCGTAAAGTATTCTAAGAATGATGTGCTCAAAATGTTGGAGTCAGAAGCACGCACGAACCGTTCCGGGCTCTGGGTTGACGAAAATCCAATCCCTCCCTGGGAGTGGCGAAAATACTCACGATCGCGCCAATGATCGGACGGATCGTGACACTTCAAAATTTGGCTCGTCCATTTCCTGGGTTACCTCATTCTGGCGCTCTGGGGGATGGCCGTCTACGAGAGCTTCCCGTACCTGGCCACGCACATCGGGTTGACCGATCCGGACTCCATCCGCTATGATGGCGCCAGAGCCGGCTGGCTGTTGTTCTGCTTCTTCGTGGGCTATGCGGTCATCGCACCCAAATTCAGCCAGTTCGTGGTTTCGATCAGCAATCTGAAAGACAAGGAAGAAGGAGAAGACCAGGATCCGGAGTGACCGCAGGCCGGCATGGCCGGCCCGACGCGTGGCTGACGTCAAACGACACATGCAGGGGGTGCCATGGGATCGAAGCAGGATCCGCATCGCAGCTACGGCCAGAAGATCATCACCCTGTTCGTGAAGCTGCTGTTCACGCGGGACGAGTATTCTTTGAGCGAGCTGGCGCGGCAGCTCAGCTGCTCCAAGCAGTCGGTGCTGCGGCTGCTGGACGACCTGCAGCGCGCCCACCGCCTGGAGCTGGAGGAGCGCCGGGAGGGGAACCGCAAGTACATCCGCCTCCGCCGGCCGGAGCGGATCCCGCCGGCCATGACGCTGTCCGATTCCGAATACAACCTGCTGCTGATGTGCCGGGACTTCACCGCCCACCTGCTGGGCGCGGAGATGTTCGCCGAGGCGACCCGGGCGCTGGAGAAGAGCCAGGCGCTGCTCGCCGGCGACGGCCGGCGCAGCGACGGCCACTTCGCCGTGTTCCGCCCCGGCACCATCGACTACACGCCGCAGCAGGGCGCCATCCGGACCATCGTCCAGGGGCTGGAGGAGCGGCGGATCGTGGCGCTGGAGTACCAGGCGCTGGACGAGCCGCGGCCGAAGGCGCTCTGCGTGAAGCCGCTCAAGCTCTTCTCCCACCGCGAGGCGATGTACCTGCACGCGCGCCTGGCGCGCCGGCCCGGCCAGCGGGTGCGGACGTCGGAGTACGATCCGCTGCTCGCCGTGCACCGGATCCGCGCCGCGACGCTCACGGAGCGGCGCTACGCGTTCCCCCGCGACTACGACTTCGACGCCGTGTTCAACCGCCACTTCGGCGTGATCAAGGGGGAGCCGTTCGAGGCGGAGATCGAGCTGCGCGGCTCGGCGGCGCGCTACGCCGCCGAGCGGACCTGGAGCCCGAACCAGCGCCTCGAGTGGACCGCGCCGGACGTGCTGCGCCTCGCCTTCGCCTGCACGTCGGAGTGGGAGCTGCTGGCCTGGGTGTTTTCGTTCCGCGAGAGCGCCCGGCTCATCCGCCCCGACTGGCTTGTGGCGCGGTTCCATGAGACGCTGGCGGCGATCCGGGCAAACTACGACGATGCGGCGGGCGGCGGCGCGCGAGGACGCTAGCCGATGGGCACGCCAAGACGCCAAGACGCAAAGTGATGCTTTTTGTCAATGGAAGGGCGAGGGGAGGCAAACCGTCGAGCCAGCGAAGCGGCGAACCGGCGAAGGAGATTCACCACGGAGGACGCAGAGGGCGCGGAGGGGAGCCACTTGGCATTGATCATTTGACAATTTTCATTGTCCATTTCGGAATATTGGTTATTGGTGATTGCTTATATATTATTGACTATTTGGGGGCGAGGAGGAGTGTGGCGGGAACGGGGACCTGGGACCTGGGTGCTGGGACCTGGATGTTGGGATCTGGGTGCTGGGACCTGGGTGCCGGAATCTAGGTGCTGGGACCTGGGTTCCGGCAACTGGGGCCGGGGAGCGAGGGCCCAGAACCCAGAACCGAGGTCCCAGGTCCCATCAACTATCAACCATCAACGGTTCCCGAAATTTCGAGCCTCTGTTCCCTGAACAACCCTTTTCCGGAATATACCTGAACCGTTTGGGGGGAAAGTCGTTTTCCGTTCCGCGCCACGGAACGACCGGGACGTACAGTGGCCGTCGACCGCGAGACGAGGGCCGCCTGAGGGCGCGCGGGATACGGCGCCCCGCCGGGCGGCATCATGGGCAGTGATGCGGGCTGCCGCTCAGGGCCGGCCGGGAGATAGAAGCGACACGCGCGCAGGGAACGGGGCCGGCGGCAAGGGGGGAGCGGCAGCCTGTTTTTTTATTTTTAGAGGTGGATGATGCGTCGCGCAAACAGAGACGGTTTGGTGAAAGAAGAATCACTGCCGGCAGCAGACAAGCGGCGCGCGGAGATGACAGGGAGAGGGGAAGCGCAGGACATGGATCTGGACTGGATCACCCTGGACAACGGCTGGCAGCTGGTGATCTGGGATGAGGAGGATTGGGATGAGATGGGGCTCACTCCTGCCGGTCTGGGCCGGGTCATCGACGCGCTGCAGGCGGCCTCCGCCGGCGGGCCGGACGGTTACCGGATCCTGTCGCAAGGGGAGATGGAAGACACGTTGCAATTGCGACAGGATCGCCTGGCACCGGATCCGGCGCTTGAGTCCAATGATCAGAATTGACGGGTTGATGCGCATCCAATTGGCCGACCGCCGGCAGGGGGAGATTCACCACAGAGATTCACCACAGAGTACGCAGAGGGCGCGGAGGGAGAAATGGCTCGCGAAGGCGCCAGGTCATAAGCACGCCAAGGCGCCAAGACGCCAAGCGATTCTTTTTGTCAATGGAATGGCGAGGAGCGAAGCGGAGAGAAGAGAAGAGTCACCACGGAGGCACGAAGGGCATAAAGAAAGCGTTGAGGGTTGAGGGTTAAGAGTTGAGGGTTGAGAGTTGAGGGTTGGGAACGAGCCTCGAGTCTCGAGCCTCTAGCCTCGAATACGATCACGATTACGAATTACGATGACGAGCACGAACCCTCAACGATCAACCATCAACAAACAATTTTTAATGGTCAATCCCCGGTCGCGGCGTTCACGATCTGACGGATGGAGTCGATGAACGACGGGACCTGTTCCATCAGGGTGGCGACTTCGGCCGGCGTGTACGCCGCGAGGTCCAGGTAATCGCTGCGCTGGCGCTCCTCGAACAGCCGCCGGAACAACTTGCCTGATTCCCGGGGCAGACGGCCGGTCTTGATCCAGTGCTGATCGAACAGCGCCCGGATCCCGCTGTGTTTGGGGGCCGAGTGCCCTTCGGTCAGCAGCAGGGCAGAGACAGCGTAGAAGCACGCGAAATACAGGCGATTCATGGCTGTGCGGGTGTGTCTGTGAGCCAGCAGGAGCTGCGCCTCCGCCAGCGCCTCCGCGGCCCGATCCAGGCGATACCGGATGGTGGTCTGGTCGTCCGGGTTCACAGGGCGACCGCCTCGCGTTCCACCCGGCGGCGGAAGGGGGCCGCCACCGTGCCGGGAGAGCTCCACTGGTCACGCGTAAAGACCAGGAGCGAGAACACCACCTGCCGATCCAGTTCGAAGTCGTAGATGGCGTCCTGCAGCCGGGCGTCGGTTTCCGCGGGGATGGGGCGGGCTGTCAGCACGATGAAATCGTAATCCGACGAGGGGTCGGGATTCCCCCTGGCGCGGCTGCCGTAGAGCATGATCTCGGCGCCGGGGACGAAGCGGTCGATCAACTGTTTGAAGTCACGCAGCAACTGCGTGTCGGCATCGGTCATGGCCCATCTCCTGCCCGCATTGTACCACACCGGGTCGCGGCTCGCGGGGTGGCGGCGATGAGATTAACCGCGGAGACGCGGAGGGGGAAATCGGCACGCCAAGGCGCCAAGACGCAAAGTGATGCTTTTTGTCAATGGAAGGGCGAGGGGAGGCAAACCGTCGAGCCAGCGAAGCGGCGAACCGGCGAAGGAGATTCACCACGGAGGACGCAGAGGGCGCGGAGGGGAGCCACTTGGCATTGATCATTTGACAATTTTCATTGTCCATTTCGGAATATTGGTTATTGGTGATTGCTTATATATTATTGACTATTTGGGGGCGAGGAGGAGTGTGGCGGGAACGGGGACCTGGGACCTGGGTGCTGGGACCTGGATGTTGGGATCTGGGTGCTGGGACCTGGGTGCCGGAATCTAGGTGCTGGGACCTGGGTTCCGGCAACTGGGGCCGGGGAGCGAGGGCCCAGAACCCAGAACCGAGGTCCCAGGTCCCATCAACTATCAACCATCAACGGTTCCCGAAATTTCGAGCCTCTGTTCCCTGAACAACCCTTTTCCGGAATATACCTGAACCGTTTGGGGGGAAAGTCGTTTTCCGTTCCGCGCCACGGAACGACCGGGACGTACAGTGGCCGTCGACCGCGAGACGAGGGCCGCCTGAGGGCGCGCGGGATACGGCGCCCCGCCGGGCGGCATCATGGGCAGTGATGCGGGCTGCCGCTCAGGGCCGGCCGGGAGATAGAAGCGACACGCGCGCAGGGAACGGGGCCGGCGGCAAGGGGGGAGCGGCAGCCTGTTTTTTTATTTTTAGAGGTGGATGATGCGTCGCGCAAACAGAGACGGTTTGGTGAAAGAAGAATCACTGCCGGCAGCAGACAAGCGGCGCGCGGAGATGACAGGGAGAGGGGAAGCGCAGGACATGGATCTGGACTGGATCACCCTGGACAACGGCTGGCAGCTGGTGATCTGGGATGAGGAGGATTGGGATGAGATGGGGCTCACTCCTGCCGGTCTGGGCCGGGTCATCGACGCGCTGCAGGCGGCCTCCGCCGGCGGGCCGGACGGTTACCGGATCCTGTCGCAAGGGGAGATGGAAGACACGTTGCAATTGCGACAGGATCGCCTGTCACCGGATCCGGCGCTTGAGTCCAATGATCAGAATTGACGGGTTGATGCGCATCCAATTGGCCGACCGCCGGCAGGGGGAGATTCACCACAGAGTACGCAGAGGGCGCAGAGGGCACAGAGAGATTCATTGGTCATTGATCATCTGGCAGTTGTCTTTGGGTATTTGGGATTTTTGATGACTGAAGGTTTGTTATTGAACCAGGCCCAGCATGTCCGGCAGGGAAGAGATGAACTCCTTGTAGGCCTGGTCCTGAGCGTCTGCGGCAATCTGATGAAGATGCCCACGGAGAAGCAATTGATCCGCAGGATCCAGAGTCGACAGGCTGGCGGCGATGTGTTCCATCGCTCGGACGGCAGTATCAGGGTTGATTTCATCTGAGCCCGCAAATTCAAGCACGATCAGTGCATCAATCAACGCCTGAATTAAAGGTAGATAGTTTTCATCTGATGCGACCTCCGCGGGGTTCAATCATTCCACCGTGCCGAGGGAACGGGCCGCGCCCGGAGGGAGTGCAGCCTACTGCGGTCAAGTAGCGCCTGCCGCGGCGCAGTAGCGCCCGTCCGCCGGACGGGCGCCGTGACACTCGGCAGGAAGCGGCGGGATTCTGATCCACCCTCACCGCGACTCGGAGCCGTGGACGAACCGCTCGATCGTGCCGAGGGAACGGGCCGCGCCCGGCCGGAGCGCGGCCTACTGCGGTCAAGCAGCGCCTGCCGCGGCGCCGTAGCGCCCGTCCGCCGGACGGGCTGTGGGGGACACAAGCTTCGCCGCCGCGGGGCTGGAGAAAGCGCGTGCCCGGACGCACGGTTTCTAGTGTCATTCACTTCCTCGACGACCGCCTGGTTCCAGCTCCGCCGGCTTGGGATTGAACCTTGATGAAGATACAGTCCATTCGGTCAACAATGATACAAGCACAACGATCGTTCGATCATCGCAGGCGCCGGCATCTTCATGCCATTTTGATTTCTTCCAGTATCACATCGCGAAGCTGCATCTCCAGGATCCGCGCTGCCATTCGTTCAGTAACCACGAACAAGGAGAAATACTTTCATTAATCGGTTTGCCGGTCAGCTGTCGGAATATATTCTGATTCCACTCCATGGATCAGGGTCAACAGGGAGGTAGCGTCGAAGGCGATGCCTGCTCTGTGAAAAACAGGTTCTGCCAGTCTGACGGCTTGTTGAAGTGAATGAATCAGGAATCGACGGGTGTTATGGTTCTGGATGTCCTCCGGCACTGCTACCTGGATCATTAACGTTTTCAGCTTTTTGGAAAAAGTGGCGGTCCGTATTCCGGTGAAATTGTTGGCAGTGACGGAACCGCTCACATGGAACACCACATTTAAAACGCTCACGACTCCATCGAGTCGTGTCCGCTTCTGCTTGACCAGGCGCAGTAATTGAGTGATTTCGGAATCGATCTGACTGTTTTCAAGTTCGGGTCCACCGAGCACGGAGCCAATGTAAAGATGCATCACCACTCACCGGCTGGTCGTTGTTCAGGTGGACGGCACACAGCCTGGGACGCCACCTGTTCAGGGATTGGAAACATGCCTCCCCAGACTCGTTGTTCGTTGGCTGAGCGGGCGGGGATCAAAAAACTCAACACCACGCCCAACCGGCTGGCCGAGAGGTGCGAGTCCCATGGCGTGGGCGAGGGATTTCGGGGCAGAGCGTAATGGACGCACACTTCGATGCCGCCCGAAGGGTTCACCCGGCCGCGCATACACATGAGCTGCTCCAGACGGGAAACGAAGATGGATACATGGGCCGCGGGGTTGCCCACCAACGGAAGGGTGGCGAAGTAGGCCAACCCCGTGGATCCCGATGGTGGAACGATCCCGATCGGCGGAGTGCCTCCCAGCCGTCTGGCGCCACTACCGGTCTCCGGGATAATCTGCAGGGGCACGCAATGTTCGGGCTGGATGAAAAGCATGGCAGTTCCAAGATACTCGGGTATCATGTCGGATTGAACATATCACACAGCTTGGAATCCCGGGGTGTCGTTCAAGTTCTAGCGCAATCTGCGCTTCACGTTTTCCAGAATGGTTCTCAGATAGTTTCCCTGACGGCGATCCACGGCGGTCACGAGCGAATGGGGACAAATCGGAGTGGCTCGCGGACTGAAGCCCATCAATTGAGGCAGACCGTGGAAGGCATAGCGAGAATCATCCAGCTGGATTTCCCATCGTCCACCGATTGCTTTGCGAAAATTTCCCCGATGTATCGGGCCAGGCCGTCCAGTCTGTACGACTCTTCCGGGATCAATATTCTCTCGACGCTTGTATATTGTTTCAGGATCAGAGATTCGATCGTTTCTAAAGATTTTTCAGAATAATCCAATTTCAATGCGATGGACTCATCGAGATCGCTGATGAATCTCTGCAAAGCATCATCCATCGCGTATAACCAATGTTCAAAATCATCCGGATCAGCCGGAGTGACAAATGAACGTTCCAAAGTCATATTCTTTCCGTTCCGATTCTTCAACTGGCGCTGCCCGGACGCTGCCTGCCCAATCGGTTCCAGAGTAATTCGTTGATTGCATCTGCTTCGGCTTTGCCCACGATCCGGCTCGTCTGGATGATAAGGGCACCCTCTCCCATCAATTCAACATGCTCACAATCTCGCGACAACACGGTGACCAGATCGCCGGGCATCTTCTGGAATGTTCTCTGGCAGAGCACATTTCCCAGAAAGTGGACAGGGTAGATGCGATAGATTCCATATCGTGAATTCGTCACGCATTTTTTCTCTTCCGGCCAATCGGCCAGACCCCAATCGGCATCACCCACAAAGGCAGAATAAGGCGAGAAAGCATGTATATATTTAGGAAAAACTTCCTGTACGAGAGCCTGGTAATCCTGCCTGGTCGGATTGAATTCAATCTTCATGAAATCGTCCGACATCCCCGCGTCCCTGAGTCCGGCTCGGAAGCTGTAAACGATTGAGCCACGGACACCGGGTCCGAGATGTTTGGACAATCTGGATTCAGCCAGCAGCTCCCGGCCACAATTGGGCGCCGGCGGGCCACCGCATCCCCCGAATCCCCATGGAGGGGAGATGCTGTTCATCGCCGAGACGATCCGGGCGTGCGTTTCCGGGATTCCGATCTCCGCGGTTGGGATCGAGCGGATCATGAGTTCGTATTTCATAATAGATATGAATACACCTTGTCAGTTCCCAGGCGCGACTTGGATCATATCAGTGACTCTCGCTCTCAGGATCAAATGTTGAGCCCGTAAATCCGGCTACTCAGCCACCCCCGTTTTCTGACACTTTTGGGCGGGATTGTGTCCGCGCCATCGGTCGGATCGGCCATCCCGCCATCGACCGGCAAGGTCCACGTAGTCACAACGAAAATAGCCAGGCGCAGCCCCGCGCACGCGGGGCAGCGCCTGGGAAAGAAGGACAAAAAGAAGTGATCGCGCCCCGCGGCCGCGGGGCGCGAGGAACGGGTGGCGGCGAATGCTTTGCTTCTCCGCGCCCCGTCCCCCGGGGCGCGCCGCCTGTTAAAATACCCGCTCGTCCAGGCGCTACCCGGCTGCGCCGGGTTGCGCCTGGCTATTCTCGTGGCGGTCCGAACGGGCCTGCCGATACACGCGCACGGGGGGATGGAGTGGGAATTCACCATCTTGTCCACTAACTCCGGCTCCGCCGGATGACGAAGTCGGAGTCGGCGCACCACGTGAATCCTTGAATCAATGCCGCGCCAATCTCTGGAGGGGAAGCGTTCGAGGCGATGCAGATCTCCCGCCCTGGCACCGGCACGAAACCCTCCCGGGCACCTTCGTTTCGGGTGGGTCGAATTCTCAGGATGCCGTCTTCGTCCATGATTCCGCAGCACACCGTCCCCTGCATCTGGGCCTCGATCGATTTCACGTTGAATGCTTGGAACAACGGGGCGCGCACAGCCGCCCAGTCGGTCTTTGAGCGGGGGTGGGGTACGCCAGCGACTGACTTCGAAATCGTGTCCAGCAGAATCATCCCCAACTCCTCGACCGCGACAGTTGCCGAGAGCGCGGTGAACGGCGGAGAGGCGATCCACACCCCGGCGGTCGTCTTTGAATCGGCATGTAGAATGATTTCGCCGCCTTTCCGATACGCTGTTGCTGATTTTATCATCAGTACACCTCGATGATTTTTACAGTAACTCCATTGTTTCGTCCATATTCTATAATTTGATCTAATATTTGTTTCTGTTCTATTGTTGCTCCACCTCTTGGAATAGCTAATTCGAGTCCTCTTGAAAGGATGTCTTCTTCATTGATGCTGATTCCAGCATGTTTAGCCCCACGAAATCGCTTTACTAAATCAATGTATCTTTCCGCTACTCGGATGAGATTTCGGGGATTTTGATATGTTTTTGCGCTCAGATCCATACTCTTGATACTTGTTGCTAAGCCATTTTCAAACCGATCAATTATTGGAAAATTATTTGGCAGGTTTTGGCCCAAGACCTTTTCAATAGCTTCACCACGAGGACCGGGTCCCAGTTTCCAGACAGACTCGGTTCTGACATCTGGATACTGTTTGGATAATATGGTTCCTATTTTAGTTAGCAAATTGCCTTCGCCCGGGAGGGCGCGGGCGGCCTGGATCAGCTCCACGGTGATTCTGCCGGCGCGGTAGGCGCCCAGACCCAGCGAGGCCCAGCCGGCGGTGTCGGCGGCCAGGCCCGCCGCCCCGGCCGCGGCGGTGAACTCGGGCGCCATGCCGGCCTGGCCCACATAGGACGCTTGGCGCTGGATGCCGCCGATGGGCCCCGGGCCGGTGGCCACCCGGTCGGCGGTCAGCTCGGTGAGGGCGGCGGAGAAATCGTGCGCGTCGGAGAAGAGCTCGCTCACGTCCACCACGGCCCCGCCCTCGCGCACCGCCTGGAACAGCCGCGCCTTCAGGTCCGTGATGGACCGGGCGTAACCGCCGGTCGCGGCGGTGAACTCGCGCCAGATTTTTTCCCAGCGGGGGTTGCCCCCGGCGTCGTAGTCGTCCGCGTCCAGGCTCAGGGTGGCCAGGTAGCGCGATTGCTTGTCCCGGATTTTCTCCCCGACGACTTGGTACTGCGCGGCCGCGCCGTGCGCCGGATCACCGTAGATCCGCCGCAGGTCGGAGTGGACGGCCGCCTCGGCCAGGCTCAGCTCCGACGGGACGCCCCACTGCGTGGGCGGAGCGGGGCGCTTGCCGGCCAGCGCCGCCCGGTCGGTGTAGTTGATCGTCATCCGGCCGGTGGGGTCTGTGTACCGGAGCGGATCGCCGTAGGCATAGAGGAACCGGTGGAGGCTGGGGGGGGTGGCGGGGTCGCCGAGATTCGGGTCCGCCGACAGGAAGCGGCCCGCCTCGGGGTCGTAGAACCGCGCCTGGAAATGGTACAGCCCGGTGGCGGGATCGAACGCGTGGCCGGTGTAGGTGATCCGGTTGAGGCCGGGGGCGGCGGCGTCGTCGGCGGTGAAGGCGCCCTGCAGGCAGGCCTGGTACGTGGCCCAGCAGTAGAGGCCGTTGGCGTCGAGGTCGGGGTCCACCACCCAGGTCCAGCCGGCGGGGACGTCGGCGTCCGGCACGTCCAGCTCGCGGTAGTTGCCCCAGGCGTCGTAGAGGTACGCCTCGGCCACGGCGCCGTCGGCGGCGGTGAGGTTGACGGTGGAGCCCAGGGCGTCGAGGTGGTAGAAGTAGACGCCCGCGGGGGACGGGAGCGGGGAGACGGGAGACGAGAGACGGGAGGCGGGAGATGGGAGCGGGGAGATAGGAGATGGGAGATGGGAGCCGGTGGAAACCGGGGGCGTGCCGGCGGGAGAAGAGCCGGGCGTCGGGTACGCTGGGGCGGCGCTCCAGGGGGACGAGCCGGAGCGGGAGGCGAAGCGGTCCGCCTCGGTGATGATGCGGGGCGACGCGGGATCGAGGAGCGTCGGATGGGTGGCGGACGGGTTCGGACCTGCGCCTGGGACGCCGGCGCGGGCGGGCGGCCCGGTGGGTGAAGGCCATCCGGCCGCGGCCGTCCCCCGCTCGAAGCCCGCCGGCGAAGGAGACGGTGCGCCGGCGCCGGGGGGCGCATACGCCTCCATGGCCAGGAGGCCGTCGCCGTACACGTACTGGCGGGCGCGGTAGGGGGTGCGGCCGTCGGCGTCGAAGCCGTACTCGGCGAGCACCGCGTCGCCGTCGTAGACATAGAGGCGGCTCTCCGCCGGGACGGCGTCGCCGCCCAGGGCGACGAAGCGGCTGTGGGCGGCCACGCGGCGGCCGCGGTAGTCGTAGCGGAACTCGGCCAGGAGCTCCTCGACGAGCGCGCCGTCCAGGCCCGGGGTGGCCTGGCGCACCCGGCGCAGCCGCCCGGCGGCGTCCCAGTCGAAGAGGAGGCGGTGGCTCTCCGTGCCGGGGACGATCTCGCCGTCGGGGCCCATGACCCCGGTGACGCGGGCCACGGTGTCGCCGGCGGCGTTGGCCAGGTAGCGGACGCTCCGCTCGAGGGCCAGCGCGTCGATCACCGCCGCCAGGCGGTTCCGGTTGTCGATGATGAAGCGCCGGTCCTTGAGAGTGCGGAGCACCGTGCCGTCGGGGGCGTGCTCGCGGGCGGTCTCGCCGAGCCGGTTGCCTGCCGCGTCGCAGGCGTACTCCACGCGCCGGTACGGGGCGCCGGGGTCGGCGGGCCGGTACTCGGCCCAGGCCAGCCGGCCGAGGTTGTCGTGGCCGTAGCGGGTGACGGCGGGGGCGGCGGCCCAGAGCGGGTCGGCGGCGCGGCGGGCCGGGGTGGCGTTCCACTCGCGCATCTCGACGCGGCAGCCGTCGGCGTCGTAGTCGTACTCGTAGCGGCTGACCAGGGCGCCGTCGGCGGCGCGGGTGTCGACGCTCCGCAGCCGGCCGTTGTCGAAGTAGTCGAAGGCGGAGACCACCCCGTTGGCGTAGCGGATCGTCCGGGTCAGACCGTCGGGGTAGTATTCATACGCCGCGACGGCGTCGCCGGGCGGCGCCTGGGCCCGGCCGCTCCACGCGAGCACGGACAGAAATAGAAAGAAGCAGAGAAAACGACCTCTCCCCATGGGGTACCCTCCGCCTCAGGTGACCGATGGGCGGACGATAGCACAGCCGGGGCTCCCGCGCCAAGAGCTATCGCTGTGCCGGGAGTGTGCCAACGAGGGTGCGAGCCGGCGAAGCGGCGAAACGGCGAAGCGGCGAACCGGCGGGGGGAGATTCACCACAGAGTACGCAGAGGGCGCGGAGGGGGAAATCGGCACGCGAAGGCGCCAGGTCATAAGCACGCCAAGGCGCCAAGACGCCAAGCGATTCTTTTTGTCAATGGAATGGCGAGGGGGCGAAGCGGAGAGAAGAGAAGAGTCACCACGGAGGCACGAAGGGCACAAAGAAAGCGTTGAGGGTTAAGAGTTGAGGGTTGAGAGTTGAGGGTTGAGAGGGTTGGGAACGAGCCTCGAGCCTCGAGCCTCTAGCCTCGATTACGAGCACGATTACGAATTACGATCACGAGCACGAAATTTGATGTCCGATTCACCACAGAGGCACGGAGGACGCAAAGGATTTCATTGGTCATTGATCTTCGGACATTTGGGACACGGTGAAAGGGTGAATAGGTGAATCGGGAGACGGGAGACGGGAGACGGGATCTTGGTCCTGGGTGCTGGGACCTGGGATTCATAACCTAGGTCCCAGAACCCAGGTCCCAGAACCCAAGTCCCAGAACCCAGGTCCCAGGTCCGATTACGAGCACGATTACGAATTACGATTACGATTACGAATTACGATTACGAATTACGAGCACGAACCCTCAACCCTCAACTCTCAACTCTTAACCATCGCCGATCAACCATCAACTTTCCCCGGGCCGCGGCGGTCGAGGAGCTCCAGGGTGAGGCGGCAGGCCTCGAGCATGCTCTCGGGGGAGGCGACGCCGCGGCCGGCGATGTCGAAGGCCGTGCCGTGGTCCACCGAGGCGCGCAGGAACGGCAGGCCCAGGGTCACGTTCACCGCCTTGCCGAAGGAGAGGAGCTTCACCGGGATCATGCCCTGGTCGTGGTAGTGGTTCACCACGATGTTGAAGTCGCCCTGGAGCGCGCGCAGGTAGACCGTGTCGGCGGGGAAGGGGCCCTTCACCGGCAGGCCCCGCGCGGCGCACTCGGCCACGGCCGGGATGATCTCCAGCCCCTCCTCCATGCCGAACAGCCCCCCCTCGGCGCCGTGGGGGTTGAGCGACGCCACGGCGATGGCCGGCTCGGCGACGTACGGCGCCAGCTCGCGGTGGGCCAGCTCGATGGTGTCCACGATCCGCTGTTTCTTCACCAGCTCCACCGCGTCGGCCAGCGGCACGTGGGTGCTGGTGAGCACGCACCAGAAATTGCAGGCGTGGAACGACATGACGACGCGCGGCGCGTGCGTGAGCGCGGCCAGGAACTCGGTGTGGCCGGGGAAGTCGTACCCGGCCAGGTGGATGGATTTCTTGTTGATGGGGGCGGTGATCAGCGCGTCGAGGCGGCCGGACATGCAGCCGAAGACCGCCTCCTCGATGTACTCCATGGACGCCCGCCCGTAGTCGCTCCGCTCGACGCCGAACTGGAGCCGGCCGTGGACGTTGGCGAAGTCCACCAGGCACGTCTCGCCCGGCGCCTGCCGCCGGAACGCCTCCAGCGGGATGACCGGCAGCTCGAACGGCAGGCCCAGCGCCCGGCAGTGCTCCATGAGCGCGTTGCCGTCGCCGAAGACAAAGAACGCGGCGGGCGGATCGGGCGCGCGCTCGCGCAGCGCCTTCAGCACGACCTCCGCGCCGATGCCGGCGGGGTCACCCATGGTGATGGCGATGGTCCGCGGTGGCGCCATGGCAGGGGGCTAGTCGCGGTTGCCGTCCGGGAGTCCGTTGTCGGCCCGGTCGTCCCGGTCCGGATAGCGGCGGTGGCGCGGACGCCGGCTGCCCTCGTCGTCGCCCGTGTCCTCGCCCTGCTTGTACATGTAGAGGATGCTGGTCTTGTAGATGAGCAGGTTCGGGGCGCCCTCGCGGTTGAACTTGATGCAGTCCCGGTCGTACCACTCGATGTAGCCCTGGAGGTCTTCGCCGTTGGTCAGGCGGATGACCATCGGCGTCTTGTTGTTCATCTGCTTAACGTAATAAAAATTCTCGGCGTGGGTCTGGTCGGGCGGCACGCGCTTGTACCCCGGGCCGTGGAACTTCGGCGTGGAGGGCGACATTTCAGAAATGGAAGGCCGGATCAGCTTTCGATTGACCATGGTGCCTCCTGGTTCTCCGTCCTGAAGCGATCGGTTTCCAAGCCAAATCTGATGGTGTCAAATTCCGGCGGAAGATGCTTCGATTTGGCTGAATATTAGACTATCGGTCGTGAAAACTCAAGTAAAAACATGGGTGCGGCGTTCAGAAGGAGTGGTCGTCCGGCGGGGTTTCCGTCCAGGTCTCGGCGCCGTTGTCGGCGTCATGATCGGAGCCGTTTTCGGCGGCGTCGGCGGGGGCGCCGGCGGCGGGCGCGTCGGCGCGCCCGGCCTTGTCCTTCTCGTACATCAGGCAGCACATGAGCCGGCCGCAGACGCCCGACAGGCGCGACGGGTTCAGGTTGAGGCACTGCTGCTTGGCCACCTTGATGGAGACCGGGTAGAACTTCTGGATCCAGGTGTGGCAGCACAGCGGCAGGCCGCAGCAGCCGACGCCGCCCAGGAGCTTGGCCTCGTCGCGGACGCCGATCTGGCGCATCTCGATGCGGGTCTTGAGCTGGGAGGCCAGGTCCTTGACCAGGGCGCGGAAATCCACCCGGCCGTCGGCGGTGTAGTAGAACACCACCTTGGAGCCGTCGAGGATGTACTCCACCCGGATGAGCTTCATGACGAGCTTGTGCTTCTCGATGAGCCGGACGCACGCCTCGTGGGCGCGCTCCTCGCGGGCGCGCTTCTTGCCGAACTGGGCGACGTCGCGCGGGTCGGCCTTGCGGAGGATGCGGCGCTGGCCGTTGACGCCGGCGGGCGGCGCGTCGACGGGCTGGACGTGGACGACGGTGCCGAGCTCGGTGCCGCGCTCGGTCTGGACGATGCAGGCGTCGCCCTTGAGCAGGGTGAGCTCGTCGCTGAGATATGGATCGGTCCGGCAGCAGTCCTCGATCCGGACGTGGACCAGTTGGGTCATGCTTCGATTCTCCGGAGCAGCAAGGCCCGGGTCCGCAGGACGGCGTTCTGGATATAGGTGTCCAGCCTCAGGTTGAGGTGGCGCTTCCGGTAGAGCTCCTCGACCTCGCGCAGGAGGTACTCCACGACGGGGGGGCTGAATGAGGCGCGCAGGGTTTTCAAGGTCTCCATCCGGTCGTTGTGCATCACGTGGTCCCGGTCCTGAAAAAAGTCCATTATAACCAAATCGCGCAGAATGGAAATCAGAATCTGGAGCATGAGCTCCGGGCTCTTGTTCGGGGGGAAGGCGTCCGCCAGGTGCTTGAAGAGCGCGGCGTCATTGGGATGGGCCATGACGGCGAGGAGTTCGAAGGCGGACTCCTGCATGGCCGCGACCGCCTCCATGTCCAGCGACAGGGCCAGCCCCACGCTCCCGCCGCTCAGGCGCGCGGCGGCGGCGGCCTGGAGCGCCGGCAGCCCGGCGTGCTCGCGGAGGTACGCCTCCAGCTCGCGCACCGGGATGGGCTGGAACTTGAGCACCTGGGTGCGGGAGCGGATGGTGGGGAGCAGCGCGTAGAGGTTGGCCGTGATGAGGATCAGGCTGCTGCTCTCGGGCGGCTCCTCGAGGGTCTTGAGCAGCGAGTTGGCCGCCTCCTCGTTCATCCGGTCGGCGTCGTCGAGGATGAAGACGCGGCGCCGCCCCTCGAAGGGGAGGTAGTAGATCTCCTGGATCAGCGCCCGGACCTGGTCGATCTTGAACACCTTCGTCTCGGGGGCGATGACCTGGACGTCGGGGTGGCTGCCGGAGTCCACCTTGCGGCAGGAGATGCAGGCGTCGCAGGCGTCGAGCCCGGCCGGCGCGGCGGCGCAGTTCAGGCTCTTGGCCAGCTGGAGCGCGAGGCGCTTCTTGCCGACGCCGTCAGGGCCGGCGAAGGTGTAGGCGTGGTGCAGGGTGTCGCGCCGGCGGCACTCGGCCAGGAGGCGGCCGATGGCGGCGTTGCCCATGAACGGCGGCACGGCTCAGCCCTCCCGGCGCCGGCCGGCCAGCAGGGCGTCGGCGCGGGCGGCGATGTCGGCGAAGATGGGGTCGGGCGCGCGGTCGGCGTCGATGACGGCGAACCGCGCCGGCTCGCGGCGCGCCAGTTCGAGATAGCCGGCGCGGACGGCGCGGTGGAAAGCCAGCGCCTCGCCCTCGAAGCGGCTTTCGGCGGCGCCCTCGGCGGTGGCGGCGTTGCGGGCGATGGCGCGCGCCAGCGACCGCTCCGGATCAATGTCGAGGATGAACGTGAGATCCGGGGTCAGGATGTCCAGCGCGGCGGCCAGGCGGTCGATGACGGCGCGGGCGATGCCGCGGGCGGCGCCCTGGTAGGCGAGCGTGGCGTCGTGGTAGCGGTCGCAGAGCACCACCTGCCCGGCGGCCAGGGCGGGGCGGATGCACTGGGCCAGGTCCTGGCAGCGGTCGGCCAGGTACAGGAGCAGCTCGCCGGCCGGCTCGCGGGGCGGCCCGACCGGGTCCAGCAGCACGCGGCGCACGGCCTGGCCGAACGGGGTGCCGCCGGGTTCGCGGGTGAGGGTCACGGCCACGCCGCGCGCCCGCAGCCGGTCGGCCAGGCGGAGGATCTGGGTGGTCTTCCCGCAGCCCTCCACGCCCTCGAACGTGATGAAATGTCCCGGTGTCGATGCAGCCATCGGCGCTTCCCTCTCGCGCCGGCCATCTTAGCACACTTTGCGCCCGGTCCGGGACGCCGCCTTTACACCGCGGCAAGTGCGGCCCTATAATCGAGGCCGAAGGATGACAGCGGGGAGGCGCCGCGTGAGCACACTCTGCGAACGGTACCGGGACGTGATGGAACGAATCGCCCGGGCGGCCCGCGCCGCCGGGCGCGCGCCGGAGTCGGTGCGGCTGGTGGCGGTGTCGAAGACCGTCGCCGCCGATGCCATCCGCGAGCTCGCGGCGCTGGGCCCGGTGATCCTCGGCGAGAACCGCGTCCAGGAGGCGGCGGAGAAGATCCCGGCGCTCGCCGCCGGCGGCGCCTTCACCTGGCACCTGGTGGGCCACCTGCAGGGGAACAAGGCGCGGCGGGCGGTGGAGCTGTTCGCGATGATCCACTCGGTGGACAGCGTCGCGCTCCTGCACCGCCTCGAGACGTGCTGCCGCGAGACGGGGCGCACGCTGCCCGTCCTGATCGAAGTGAATGTGGCCGGCGAGGCCGCCAAGTCGGGCTGCCGTCCCGAGGCGCTCCCCGCGCTCGTCGAGGCGGCGGGCGAGTTGGCGCACGTGCGCGTCGAGGGGCTCATGGCGGTGCCGCCGTTCCTCGACGACCCGGAGGCGGTGCGGCCCTACTTCCGGGAGCTGCGCCGGCTGCGCGACGCGTGGGCGGGACGCTGCCGGGGGGCGGCGCGGCTGGAGGAGCTGTCCATGGGCATGACGAACGACTTCGAGGTGGCCATCGCCGAAGGGGCGACGTACGTCCGCGTGGGCACGGCGATCTTCGGCCCGAGAAACGGTTGATGGTTGATAGTTGATGGTTCGTGCTCGTTGTTCGTAATCGTAATTCGTAATTCGTAATCGTGATTCGTAATCGTGATCGTGCTCGTACTCGCGCCGTTTGAAGGTTTAAATGTTGGAATGTTCGCAGGTTCCAGGTTCGCAAGCTCACAGGTTCTGGGATGGTCGATTGTTGATAGTTGATCGTTGATGGTTGTCGATCTTTTTCCCGTTTCCCGTCTCCCATCCACATCTCCCGTCTCCCATCTCCGTCGCCCGTCTGCCGTCTCCCGATTCACCGATCCACCATTTTCGTGAGGCACCATTGAGCGGCAGGCAAAATGGAGGTGCCGCGAGCGGTACCTCCCGCCTGCCGGCTGCTTGATCTTACTCATGGCTTCAGTTAATAAAGTCCTGCCAAAAATTGGCAGAGATGCTGGAGTAACTGAGTAATCGTGCTCGCACTGCTGAACTAGCCCCGAGCACCGAGCCCCGAGCCCCGAACCCCGAGCCTCGAGCCTCGAGCCTCGATTACGATCACGATTACGAATTACGATTACGATGACGATTACGAGCACGACGTCCGACGTCCGAACACTCAGACCGTCTTTGTGTCCTTTGTGACTTCGTGGTGAATTATCTCGCCCGCGAGACGCAGGCGGAATGGAAGCGGCGGAAGAGCTCGGCGGAGAGTGGGTCGTCGCGCCAGCACGACTCGGGGTGCCACTGGACGCCCACGAGGAACGGTCCGGCCGGGTCGCCGTGGACGCCCTCGACGAGGCCGTCGGGCGACCAGGCGAACGCCGTCAGCCCGTCGCCGAGGCGCTTGATGGCCTGATGGTGGGAGCTGTTCACCCGATACTCGCCCGGCGGGAACCCGTCGAGGCCGGGGATCGCGCCGGCGACCCGCACCGGGTGGTGCGCCCACGCGCCCGGCGCCGGGCGGCGGTGATTCACGGCGGTGAAACCGGCGCCGGCGAGGTCCTGGTGGAGGCTGCCGCCGCAGTAGACGTTCAGCGCCTGGACGCCGTAGCAGATGGCCAGCAGCGGCAACCGCTCGCGCCGCGCCGCCTCCAGCAGGATCCGGTCGGTGGCGTCGCGGAGCGGCTGCACCGGGCCCAGCCCCGGCGCGGGCGCCTCGCCGTACCGGGCGGGGTCCACGTCGGAGTTGGACCCCGAGAGCAGGATGCCCGCCGCGGCGCCGGCCAGGCGGTTCAGGTAAGCCGGATCGGGAATGAGGGGGACGTACACGGGATCGAGCCCCGCCGCGTGGAGCGCGGCGGCGTAATCGCGGCCGAGATAGAGGTCGTCCGAACCCAGGTTCTGGCGCAGGGGGACGAGGACGCGCGGATGCGGCATGGCGGTCAGGCCGGCCGGGCGCCGGCGGGGCGGGCGACCGGCTTGCGGTGGCGGCGGAACCACGGCACGCCCGTGCCGAAGCGCGTGGCCACGGTGATCCCGAGGCTGAACACGAGCGCCGCCAGGCTCACCACCAGCGACAGGCCCGGCAGGAACTTGATCGCCGTCCAGAGCAGCGTCGCCGTCACCAGCGACGCCAGCGGCGACGGAGCGGTGCGGCGCAGCAGCCGCAGGAGCTTGTCGCCCGCCGCGTAGAACAGGATCACCATGCCGAAGGCCCAGGCGGCGAACAGGCCCAGCAGCAGGAGCACCACGATGGGGATTCCGATGAAGATGACCGACAGCGCCAGCGCCACCATCAGCAGCACGGCGCCGCCGGCGATGGTGACCACGCCCAGCCCGGCGGTGTAGCCCGGGTCGGTCTTGAGGCGGGTGATGGCGAAGTTCACGTGGGCCGGGAACAGCTTGGCCAGGGTGACGGCGAGCAGAAACCAGAACAGGAGGAAGAACACCCGCTTGGCGATGAAGCCGAAGTCGTACTGGACCGACAGCAGGTAGCCCGCCGGATTGGAGAACATGGCCTGGGCTTCCCCGCCGAGGAACGGCATGGTGAAGATCTTCCCCTCGATCTTGCAGGACGGATCGACCGCGGACGTGCTGCCCACCAGGAACACCTTGCCCCGCACGGTGCCGCCGGCCGGGATGACGAGGCGGCCGCCCATCACCGCCACGTCGCCTGCGACGGTGCCGTTGATGGTGAGGTCGGCGCCGGCGACGAAGACGCCGTCGGCGGCGGTGCCGTTGATGACCACGGGCGTGGAGAAGGAGACGATGATGTCCGGCGCGGTCTCACCCGTCGGGACGATGATGGGCGCCGGCGGGTCCGCGGCGCCGGCGGCGGCGGCAAGCAGCAGAAGGGCAGCCAGTGTGAGGCAGAGGCGGCGCACCGTCATTGGCGCCCCACCGCGACAGACTTCAGAGTGCGCGGCCGATGCAACCAGAACGTCCAGCCGGCCGTCAGGCCGAACACCACCAGCACGGCGAGGAAGAGCCCGAGACCCTGGGGCGAGAATAGGAGCAGCCGGCCCAGCGCCTCCAGGCCGAAGACGAACCCCTCGGCGAGGAACAGCAGGACCGAGAGCGCGAACCGGGTCAGGTACAGCACGAGCAGGAAGGAGTCGGCCAGCAGGCTGAAGCTCTGGGCGAAGATCCGGTTCCACCACGGGAGCGACAACAGCCCGCCCAGGTTCGGCGCGGTCTGTCCGGCCAGGTAGGAGAAGACGCCGGCGGCCGTCAGCGTGATCGCGGCGGCGGCCACGAGGATTTTCTCCCGGGCCGTGGTCAGGAAGCGGTGGAACGGCGAGGGCAGCTCGGCCATGACCCGGGCGGTGAACTCGGCGGGCACCCCCACCTCGGAGGCGCGGATCAGCGTCAGCCGCACCAGCCGGTGCTCGCGCAGGAGCCGGCGGCACGCCGCGCAGCGGGCCAGGTGCTGCTCCGTGCGCAGCATCTCCGCCTCGGGGAGCTCCCGTTCAATATAAAGGACGATGTTCAGTTCCGAGCAGACCGGGTTCATAGGACCTTGCCCTCCAGTTTCTTGCGGATCAGCTCCCGCCCCCGGAAGATCCGGTTCTTGACGGTGCCGATCGGGATATCGCAGATATCGGCGATCTCCAGGTACGAACAGTGGTTGATGTGGCGCAGCGTGATCACCTCGCGGTACTCGGCCGGGAGCGTCTCGACCGCATCGTTGAACAATCGGATGAACTCCCGGTTGCAGATCATCTGCTCGGGGGTGTCGTCCTCGGTCGGGACCTGCAGCGCCACGTCCTTGTCCTTGTAGGTCCTGGATTCATCCAAAGAGCGGGTGTTCAACTGCTTCTTGCGAAGCCAGTCGATGGCGGTGTTCCGGGCGATCCGGTACAGCCAGGTCGAGAAGCGAAACGCGTTGTTATACGAGTCCAGCGCGTAGTACGCCTTGACAAAGACCTCCTGGGCGATGTCGAGAGCCTCTTCGTAGTTGATGATGTAGCGGTAGATGTAGTTGACGATCGATTTCTCGTACCGCTTGACCAGGTCCTCATAAGCCGAGCTGTCGCCGTTGAGGACACGATTGATCGCGTGCTGCTCGAACTCCTGCATGTCGCTCTCGACTCAACCCATTCTACGGGTCTGGCGCACCCGGGTTTCAATTAATATGATAGCGGACCTCGCCGTCGACGATGGTGGCCCGCACGGCGCCCCGCAGCCGCCAGCCCTCGAAGGGCGTGTTGCGGGACCGGGAGGCGAACCCGTCCCGGGCGATGACCGTCGGCCGGTCGGGGTCGATCAGGGTCAGGTGCGCGGCGGCGCCCGGCTGGAGCGAGCGCGCCGGCGCGCCCAGGATCCGGGCCGGCAGGACGGCGCAGGCCAGGGCGATCTGGCCGATGCCCATCCGGCCGGTGTGGTAGAGCCGGTCCATGATCAGGGGGACGGCGGTCTCGAGGCCGATCACGCCATGGGGCGCGTCCTGGAAGCCGCGGGCCTTCTCGGCGTCGGCGTGGGGGGCGTGGTCGGTGGCGATGGCGTCGATGTCGCCGGCGGCCAGTCCGCCGACCAGGGCGTCGCGGTCGGCCGGCGGCCGGAGCGGCGGATTCATCTTGTAGTTCGGATCGGGGCCCGGCATGTCGGCGGTGGAGAGGCAGAAGTGGTGCGGCGCCGCCTCCGCCGTCACGGCCACGCCCCGCCGCCGCGCCCAGCGCACCAGCTCCAGGCCGCGGGCCGTGGACAGGTGGGCGATGTGCAGGCGGCAGTCGGCCGCCTCGGCCAGGAGCACGTCGCGGGCGATGTGCACCTCCTCGGCCAGCGGGCTCTGGCCGGTGACGCCCCACCGCTCGGCCTCGGGGCCGGCGTGCATGGCGCCGCCCCGCGACAGGGTCTTGTCCTCGCAGTGGTCGATGACGACCCCGCCGAGGCGCCGCACGACCTCCATCGCCCGGAGCATGGTGGCCGCATCCTCGACCGGCTGCCCGTCGTTGGAGAAGGCGCGGCAGCCGAGCGCCGCCAGCCGGGCCAGGTCGGCCAGCTCCGTGCCGCGGCTCCCGGTGGTGATGGCGGCGATGGGGTGCACGTGCGCGAGGCGGACGGCGGCGGCGCGGTCCAGCACCAGCTTGTACACCTGGGGCGAGTCGCAGACGGGCTGCGTGTTGGGCATGGGCGCCACGGCGGTGAATCCGCCGCGGACGGCGGCCAGCAGGCCGGTGGCGATGGTCTCCTTGTGTTCGAAGCCCGGTTCGCGCAGGTGGACGTGCATGTCCACGAAGCCGGGGAGGACGAACGCGCCGGCGGCGTCGACGACACGGTCGGCGGCGGCGCCGCGCGGATCGATCGCGGCGATCACCCCGTCGCGCACCAGCAGGTGCCCGGGGCGCTCGAGGCCGGCGGCCGGATCCACCAGGACGCCGTCGCGGATCAGCAGGCTGGACATGGATTGGCTCCTTCGATCGATCAGCTATTCTAATGAGGCCGGGCGGATGAATCAATCGGAAAGACGCCCCGAGGGGCGGCGGCGTTGCGCGGAGGCGGGCGGCCGGGTTACAATGGGAGCACGCGCCGGCCGTTCCGCCGGCAAACCGATCGGGTGAGGACGGCATGAACAATTCCGACGGACTTTCCTACGCCGCGTCCGGCGTGAACATCGACGCCGGCAACCAGGCCAAGCGGCGGATCCGGGAGCTGGTGCGCACCACGTTCAATCCGCAGGTGCTGAGCGAACTCGGCCTGTTCGGCGGGCTTTTCCGGCTGGACGCGGGCGCCGAGCGGGAGCCGGTGCTGGTGGCGAGCGCCGACGGCGTGGGCACGAAGCTGAAGATCGCGTTTCAGACCGGCGTCCACCACACGGTGGGCTACGACCTGGTGGCCCACTGCGTGAACGACATTCTGGTCCAGGGGGCGCGGCCGCTGTTCTTCCTCGACTACATCGCCACCGGGGTCCTGCAACCCGAGGTGGTGACCCAGGTGGTGGACGGGCTGGTCCGCGGCTGCCGCGAGTTCGGCTGCGCTCTCATCGGCGGGGAGACCGCCGAGATGCCCGACTTCTACGACGCGGGCGAGTACGATCTGGCCGGCTTCATCGTGGGCGTCGTGGAGCGCGGGCGGATCCTGGACGGCTCGGCGGTGCGCCCCGGCGACGTCGTGCTGGGCCTGCCGTCGGCCGGCCTGCACACGAACGGCTATTCGCTGGCGCGGAAGATTTTCTTCGATCACCTGGGGCTCTGGCCCGAGACGCCCGTCGAGGAGCTGGGCGGCTCGGTGGGCGAGGTGCTGCTGCGGCCGCACAAGGGCTACCTGCAATCGCTCGGACCCTGCCTCGAGCGGGGCCTGGTGCGGGCGCTGGCGCACATCACCGGCGGCGGCCTGCTGGAGAACATCCCGCGCATCCTCCCCGCCGGCTGCGGCGTCGAGATCCGCCGCGGCACGTGGCCGGTGCCGCCGGTCTTCACCTTCATGGCCCGCGAGGGGCGCGTGGCCGAGACGGAGATGTTCCGCGTATTCAACATGGGCATCGGCATGGCGGTCATCGTGGCGCCGGACGCCGCCGACGAGGTCGAGGCGATGCTGCGCGGGGTGGAGGGCGCGGTCCACCGCATCGGCGCGGTGGTGGCCGGCGCCGGCGGGGTGGTCCTGCGATGAGGCGGCTGGGCATCCTGCTCTCGGGACGGGGCTCCAATTTTCTGGCCATTCACGGGCACATCGCCGCAGGCCGGCTGGACGCGGAGATCGCCGGCGTGGTGTCGGACCAGCCCGACGCGCCGGGACTGGCGCGGGCGCAGGAGCTGG
>Ga0209096_1000196_pt1:0-2500 | contig 87392 bp, 70 predicted proteins | sample AD_UKC034_MetaG_FD_184407 | JGI IMG/M metagenome (GOLD analysis project Ga0209096, IMG submission 184407) | Active sludge microbial communities of municipal wastewater-treating anaerobic digesters from USA - AD_UKC034_MetaG (SPAdes) (version 2) | ecosystem: Engineered > Bioreactor >... | reverse complement strand
GGGGCGGTCGCCTCCCAAATTGTAACGGAGGCGTTCTAAGGTGTGCTCAGGCTGTTTGGAAATCAGCCGTAGAGTGTAAAGGCACAAGCACGCTTGACTGCGAGACAGACAAGTCAAGCAGGTGGGAAACCAGGACTTAGTGATCCGGTGGTTCCGCGTGGAAGGGCCATCGCTCAACGGATAAAAGGTACGCCGGGGATAACAGGCTGATCTTGCCCAAGAGTCCACATCGACGGCAAGGTTTGGCACCTCGATGTCGGCTCGTCGCATCCTGGGGCTGGAGAAGGTCCCAAGGGTTGGGCTGTTCGCCCATTAAAGCGGCACGTGAGCTGGGTTTAGAACGTCGCGAGACAGTTCGGTCCTTATCTGCTGTGGGCGTAGGAAATTTGAGGGGAGCTGTCCTTAGTACGAAAGGACCGGGATGGACGAACCTCTAGTGTACCAGTTGTCCCGCCAGGGGCATGGCTGGGTAGCTAGGTTCGGATGGGATAAACGCTGAAGGCATCTAAGTGTGAAGCCCACCCCAAGACAAGATTTCCCTGCCGTAAGGCACTAAAGGCCCCTGATAGACCATCAGGTTGATAGGCTGGGAGTGGAAGCGTGGCAACACGTGGAGCTTACCAGTACTAATCGGTCCGTGTGGCTTGACCATATTTTATTTACCCATCATCTCTCATTGTCTTTTTTGCCATCATAGATTTGTTCGGTGGCTATAGCGGTGGGGAAACACCCGATCCCATCCCGAACTCGGCAGTTAAGCCCACCCGCGCCGATGATACTGCTGTTTTAACAGTGGGAAAGTAGGTCGCTGCCGAGCATTATTTTTCAAAGCCCGGACCTCGTGTCCGGGCTTTTTCTTTTAGACCCCCCGTTTGACGAATGCGGCTCATGCCAAGGTTGTTTGACGTACGCCGCGTTCGACGAACGCGGCCCATGCCACCTCCTGCCGTCTGTGCCATGGTATGCCGCCGACGCGCGTTCGTAGAACGCGCTTTGGATAGTGCGCAGCACCCTGGAGTGCGGTGGCTGGACACCGCTCTGGATTCTGGAGCGTTCCGACGATTTGCGATGATTAGAATTGAGTGAATTATGCTCGAATCGTTCGACAGCCCTCCCTCGCTGAGTGGAACCCAGTTCCTGTCCACCGCGGTTTCGACGACACCGGCGCCGGTTCGACATGGCGGGTTGGCCGAGATCCAGCCGCCTGCGGCGGCGGCGGAATGTAGCCCGGACCGACAGGTCCGGGGCAGCCGGGTAGTTGGTGACTCCAAGCTCCGCAGGAGCGACGGGAAAGGAAAAGACGATTGGGAGCCTCATTATAATCCCGGATTAATGGTTGTCCCGATCTGCCTTCGCATGGCGGCAACGAGCCTCGAGCTCCGAACCTTAAGCCCTGAGTTCATCGGCAGCATCGAGCGGCGGGCACCAGTGAGGTACCGCGAGCTGGAGCGAGCGGCGGGAAAGCCCTACCGCCAAGCCAATGGGGACCGCGACACCATTCCATTGCCCGAGGCGGTTGCTTTGCCGAACAGCGTCCTCCCTTCTCTGGCTTTGGGCAGGCCCATTGATGGCTGATCGGTGATCGGGTAACGATATGGCCGCGAGCCATCAAAATACTCATCATCAACTCTAATTGATGGCTGTCCTGATTTGAAAAATGGGACATCCTGAAAAATGGGACATCCAAATTCTACGCCAATCCATGACGGTCCCCAGCTGAGGAGGGGACACCCAATAATTGCCTCGAACAATGGCTGTCCAACATTGCAGATGGCAGATGGGGAAAGCCAGTGATTCACAAAATCACAATCCGTGTCTCATTTTTTCTGTCGCCGCTGTGCGGCTTGGACACATCCCCAATCCGTTGCGCACCCGGGCCTGTCGGCCCGGGCTACATGCCGCGGCCGCTGACGCGGCCGGGCCACGAGCGGGCGTGAGAAATGGACATCCAGCTTTCGCTCCGAATGATGGATGTCCCGAAATTGAAAATTGGAACATTCCGTTTCCAATCCAGTCCATGACGGCTCCCAACAGAAAAAGGACACCCAATTTCATTTTGTCCCGAACAATGGCTGTCCAACATTGCACTGACGCGGCCGGGCCACGAGCGGGCGTGAGAAATGGTGAGAAATGGACATCCAACTTTCGCTCCGAAAGATGGATGTCCCGAAATTGAAAATTGGAACATTCCGTTTCCAATCCAGTCCATGACGGCTCCCAACAGAAAAAGGACAGAAAAAGGACACCCAATTTCATTTTGTCCCGAACAATGGCTGTCCAACATTGCCCAATTTCATTTTGTCCCGAACAATGGCTGTCCAACATTGCAGATGGCAGATGGGGAAAGCCAGTGATTCACAAAATCACAATCCGCGTCTCATTTTTTCTGTCGCCGCTGTGCGGCTTGGACACATCCCCAATCCGTTGCGCACCCGGGCCTGTCGGCCCGGGCTACATGCCGCGGCCGCTGACGCGGCCGGGTCCACAGCAAAATCAGCCG